>Ga0194119_10000125_pt1 | contig 145722 bp, 154 predicted proteins | sample TA2MahC100mmetaG_FD_148620 | JGI IMG/M metagenome (GOLD analysis project Ga0194119, IMG submission 148620) | Freshwater microbial communities from Lake Tanganyika, Tanzania - TA2015018 Mahale Deep Cast 100m | ecosystem: Environmental > Aquatic > Freshwater > Lake | place: Tanzania: Lake...
GCAGCTAAAATGAATCTAACTATTTGATTTTACTGGTGCCGGGTGAGGGATTTGAACCCCCGACCTTCTGATTACAAATCAGCTGCACTACCCCTGTGCTAACCCGGCGCGCGAGATTGATGTAGCAGAGAGTGCTCATTCCGCAACTCGACCTGGAACCGAGTCCCCTTTTCGTTTTGTCAGGACCCTTTTGCCCCCGATGCGCCGTACCGAACCCGAATTGCCCTGCCCCGGCGCGGCTGAAGCAAAAGGCCAGCGCCCGATGGGCCAGACCAGCCCGAAGCGGCCGGGCCTTGGTGGGCGTGCGATTCTGGCCTCGGTGCTGGCGCATCTGCTTTTCACCGTGGCAGTTTTCCTGGAATTGGACCCTCGCGCGCCCCGTCAAGGCGCCTTGGAAGTTGAAGAACAGGGTTTTGATATTGTTTTCCAGGGCTCGCTCGAACCGGGGGCGCCGCTTGCAGCGCCGCCTTCACCCCCACCACCGGCGCCGGCTTCTGTGCCACTGCCTCCACCAAGTGCCCTGATGGTGCCAGCGCCTCCGGTACCGCCTGCCCCGGAAGCGCCACCCATGCCGGATATCCCAAGCCCTCGGGTCGTCCAGCGACCACCCCCCCCGCCCACACCAAGGCCTTTGGCTGAAGCGCCGGCCCCGCCACCACCGCCAAGGCCCCTTGTTGAGGGGCCGAGCGTACCGCCGCCACCGCCGCCGCCACCGCCACCCGCGTTGTCGCAAATGGCTGAAGCACCGCAGCCAGTCACGCCTCCACCGCGTCCTGCCCCGGTGCCAATACAGCCGGAGGCGCCGCAGCGCGCGGAACCAGAACGCCCTACATCCGAACCACGCCCACCACTTGATCTCTCACATTTGCCGCCGATCAGGCTGGGGGAGCAGGGCTATCGCCCGCGCAACCGGCTCGATTTCACGCTTGGGCCGGTGCCAAATGCGATGCTTGGGGTCCCAAATCTACGGGTGCGCGGTGCAGATGATGTGGATGATTGGACGCGGGAGTTCTATCGTTGGTGGGGCCTCAACGCGCGCTACCCAAAGGACGCCGTAGATTTTCGCGAACAGGGCCGTGTCGGTGTGCGAGTCTTTCTCTCGCCGGATGGTACTGTGCGGCGCGTTGAATTGCGCACCGCCTCACGTTCCATCACGCTCAATCACTATTCGCAATCCGTCTTTCGCGGTGCGAAGCTGCCGCCCTTCGAGCGCCCCACCTCAAACGAGATCGAGGTTGAGTTTCTTATAGACTATCGCTTGATCAGGCCCTGATCAGGCGTGGCCAACCTGGCCAAAGCCCTTATCATGTGTGGTGCGCACCAGCGCGGCAAAAAGCCTGAGCGCATCAGGACCGCCACGATCGCGCAAAGCGCCATCTCCCATTTCAGCAGCAAGCATTTCAGCGTGTTCAGCGAGCGTATCAGCGGCGCGGCGCATGGCTTCGCGGGAGAGTACAAGCTGCACTTCGTACGGAAGCATCTTCCAATCGGCGGTATGCATGGTTTTGGTCCATTCACACAGCCGTTTTGGCACGTTCAGGGCGTGATCAACGCCATGAACCATTTGTAACGGTGGAAAGGTTAACAAGAAGTAAGCGAAAGAGTAAATCTCAAAAATTTATTTGCGATTAATTGACACCTGCGGCGCAGCGGCTAGGCGCTGCGCCAAGAACCCGCTCTCAGGTGAAGTTCAAGGCAACCTTACCGAGCGTGTCGAATTCGACCAGCACATCGCAGGGGCCATCCAGCCAAATGGGTGGCGTGACGGAGCCGAGGAATACAACCTGCCCCGCGCGCAGCCCGCCAAATTCACGCGCGCAATCGGAACCGGCAAGCCAGGCCAAAGCCTCCATCGGGTGGCCGAGCAGGTCGGCGCCCACCCCCTCCCCCCGCACTGTACCTGCCACGGTCATGCGCCCGCACGTAGCGCCAAGGTCAAGCGCGCGCCAATTGGGCGTCGGGGCGCCCAGCACCCCGGCGGCATGGAAGACCTGATCGGCGATCAGGCTGGGCGTGCCAAGCTCGGCCCAATCGCCATATCGCTTTTCGACAATCTCAATCGCCGGAAACACCTCGGCAACTGCGGCGGCGACGCTTTCACGCGCATGGGCGCCATGGGGCAGATGCTGCCCGAGCCTGAGGCCCACTTCGCATTCCACGCCGGGGTTCAGGAAATCGGCAAAGCGGACAGTGGCCGGTGTATTGCGCAGCCCTTCCTTCGGCACAAAGCCACCGGCGGGGCCGGTCAGGCCAAGGATAGTCTGCATCTGCTTGGTGGTGGCGCCGATCTTGAAGCCAGCCGGCGGCACGGCGCCAAGCTTGGTTGCGACCTGAAATTGCAGCTTGTAGCCTTCTGCCGCGGTGGCGGGGGCAGCGGCGCCCAAGGGTGCCAAAAGCCGCTTCGCGCGGCGTGTGGCGAGGATATGTTCGGCAGTGTCCTGGCTCATGTGAAGCCTCCCGTTTTTTGATCAGCGTGGCCCCTGGGCGCGGCCTGGTGTCCATACCGCGTCAGGCTTGGCCCAAAGCGACGTATCGCGCAATTCCCGTGCGAGCCCCGCCGCCATGGCTTCGAAAATCGCCGTGCCCTTTTCTGCCGTGGCCGCGCTGGGATCGCCCTTCACGCCGGTCACGGGCGCACGCTCAGAAAATGACCAGAAGCGCGTCACCGCAAGCGCAAAGGCATCGAAGCTGCCCAGCGAAACCGAATGGGCAATCTGATCCATCCGCACCTGGGAAGGATCGAGATGCGGCCAGAGGCTGGTCTCCCCTTCGCAGGCATGCTGAATGCCAGGCTGCGCTGTGAGTGCCGCCGCGATTTCCTTGGGTGCGACGCGCGTAATGGAGGTGGTCAGTACCGGTACGCCAAACTAATGCGCCATTTCCCGTGACGCCACGGCTAGGGGCTCGGCATTACCGCCATGGGAATTGAACAGCATCAGCCGCGAAAACCCATCCGCCAGCAAGGACCGCATCACGCAGCGCAGCACCCCGGCAAAGGTAGCGTAATCCAGGCTGATCGTGCCGCCAAAGGGGAAGTGATGCTCAGACAAGCCCGTCCACATGGGCGGCAGCACCACAGCCGGCAGGTCAGCGCATAATTCAGCAGCACGAATGGCGATGGAATGGCCGATGAAACTATCGGTCCACACCGGCAAATGCGGCCCGTGTTGCTCAAGCGCGGCCACGGGCAGGATCACCACCGCATTACGTTCTGCGAGTGCGCGCAATTCCGGCGCTGTCATGCGTTCCCAACGGGTTTCAGTCACTGCCTCAGCCCCTTCCCATGGCGTAGAATTCGTCGTTTGGTCGCAGATTGGTCACATTCGCCAGGCGGTTCGACATACCGAAAAAGGCGGCGATGGCGGCGATGTCCCAGATGGCTTCATCATCGAAGCCGGCGGCACGCAACGCCTCATGATCCGCATCATTCACTTCATTGGCGCGGTCAGTCACCTTGAGCGCAAATTCCAGCATGGCCTTCTGCTTCGCCGAGATATCGGCCTTGCGCCAATTGGCGGCGATCTGGTCCGCGATCATCGCATTCCTGGCGCGGATACGCAAAATGGCGCCATGTGCGACTACGCAATATTGGCATTGGTTGCGCGATGATACGACGACCACGATCATTTCGCGTTCAGCCTTGGAAAGCCCTTCGGCCTTGTCCATCAGCGTATCGTGATAGGCCATGAAGGCGCGGAATTCCGTCGGGCGATGCGCCAGCATCAGAAATACATTGGGAATGAAGCCCGATTTTTCCTGTACGGTCAGGATGCGGGCGCGGATATCTTCCGGCAGGGCGGCGATATCGGGGATGGGGGTGCGGGCGATGAGGTGTTTGTTCATGTGCTGAACCATCCGCCAGTAATGCGGGTCAGTCCAGCCCCAATAGCCCGCGCGCGAAATCCCACGCGGCGAAGGCGCGTAAATCCTGGTCCGTCTCGCCGACGCCCACCACATGCACGGGCAGGCCGAATTCCTGCGCCAGCGCAACCACAACACCGCCCTTGGCCGAACCATCAAGCTTGGTCACGGCAAGCCCGGTCACATCCACCATTTCCTTGAAGACCTTGACCTGTTGGATGGCGTTTTGCCCTGTTGTCGCATCCAGCACCAGCAGCACGGAATGTGGTGCCGCTTCATCCACGCGCCTAATGACGCGGATGATTTTGCGGAGTTGTTCCATCAGGGCAGATTTATTGTGCAGCCGCCCAGCAGTATCCACCAGCAGAAGATCAAGCCCATCAGCGCGCGCCGCCGTCAGCGCGTCAAAGGCAAGCCCCGCCGCATCGGCGCCTGGCTTGGATGGCGCAAAAAACTGCGCGGAGGTCCGCCCAGCCCAGACCTGCAATTGCTCCACCGCTGCGGCACGGAAAGTATCGCCGGCGACGAAGCCGATTTTCAGTCCCTGTTCGGCGTAATGCCGACCAAGCTTGGCGATGGTTGTGGTCTTGCCGGTGCCGTTCACCCCCACCACCAGCACCACATGCGGCGCACGGGCAGGGATCACTTCCAGCGGCTTCGCAACGGGTTCCAGAATGGCGGCGATTTCCTCCGCCAGCGCGGTCTTCACTTCCTCCTCGGTTACTTCCTTGCCGAAGCGCGTGCGGCGGAAGCCTTCCACAATCCGACGTGACGCCGGGACACCCAGATCAGCCGTGATCAGGGTTTCCTCCAGCTCCTCTAACGCCTCATCATCCAGCCGCCTTTTGTGCAGCAGGGAGACAAAGCTATCCGTGAGCTTGGTGGTGGAACGCGACAGCCCTGCTTTGAGCCGCGCAAACCACCCCGTTTCGGCAGGCGCTTCTGCCTCAGGCGGTGGGGTTTCGGCAGTTGGCGCTGGCGCTTCAGGCAGTGGCGCGTCCTGCACCGGCACTGGCGCAGCCGCCTGTGGCTCTTCAAGCGCTGGCTGCGGCGCGTTGCCGCCGCGCAAACGGCCAAAGAAATCACGTAGCGCCATCAGGCTGCCTCCGCCAAAAGCCCATCGGCATCAGCACCAATCACGCGCAGCCGCCAGATTTCCCCTGGCTGACCCGCGCCGCCCAGCAAGCGGAGCGGCGCGAAATATGCCGTATGGCCGCGATCGGGATGTTCCAACAAAACCTGTTCCTCTTGCCCCAAACGCGCCGCGTAGTATCGTGCCGCCGCCGATGCCCCGGCTTCGCGCAGCCGCGCCGCGCGGGCCCGACGTTCCGGCACAGGGATTTGCGGCATGCGCGCCGCCGGCGTGCCTAGACGTTCCGAATAGGGGAAAACATGGAGGAAAGAGAGGTCGCAATCTTTCACCAGATCAAGACTTTCCTGGAATTGCGCTTCGGTCTCGGTCGGGAAACCCGCAATAAGATCAGCACCAAACACGATATCGGGCCGCAGCCGCCGCGCCTTCGCCGCCAGCGCAATCGCATCCTCGCGCAAATGCCGCCGCTTCATGCGCTTCAGGATCAAATCAGACCCGTGCTGCAAGGAAAGATGCAAATGCGGCATGAGCCGCGGTTCGTCCGCAATCAGCCGCCAAAGGTCTTCATCCACCTCCACTGGATCGAGCGATGACAAGCGGAGCCGCGGCAATTCCGGCACCAGCGCCAGCACGCGCCGGATCATTTGCCCAAGCGTCGGGCTGCCCGGCAAATCCGGCCCGTAGGAGGTCACATCAACCCCTGTCAGCACCGCTTCGCGATACCCCGCCGCCACCAGGGCGCGCAGCTGCTCTACAATCACGCCAATCGGCACGGACCGCGAAGGCCCACGCCCGAAGGGGATCACGCAAAAGGTGCAGCGATGGTCACAGCCCTGCTGCACCTGCACGAAAGCCCGCGCGCGCCCGGCGAATTCCGTCACCAGATGGGCGGCTGTTTCGCGCGCAGCCATGATGTCCGTCACTGGCGCGGGCGGCGCATCCAAGGCAGCCCAGGTTTCGGGCTTCAGCTTATCGGCATTGCCAATGACGCGTTCTACCCCCGGCAAGCCAGCCCATTTCTCGGGCGCGATTTGCGCCGCGCAGCCGGTGACGATGATGCGCGCACCGGGATTGTCGCGATGCGCCCGTCTGATCGCCTGCCGCGCCTGGCGTTCCGCTTCCGCCGTGACCGCGCAGGTATTGACGATGATGGCATTGCCCTGCCCTGCCTTGCTGGCCAGGTCGCGCATCGCCTCACTCTCATAAGTATTGAGCCGGCAGCCAAAGCTCAGCAGCCGAGGGGCTTCCGAAGCACTCATGGCGCCAGCGCCCGCGGGTCAACCTGCCCGATGAAGGCTGTGGCAAAAGTCCCGGTCATCAGCACATGCCCGTCCCGGCGCCGTTCAATGAACAGATCACCGCCCGGCATGGTAATGCGTGCCGAGCGCCCGGTGAGCCCCCGCCGATGCGCATTGACCACTGCCGCACAGGCGCCCGACCCACAGGCAAGCGTCAGCCCCGCGCCCCTTTCCCAAACGACAAGCCGCACATGATCCGGCGCCATCACCTGCACAAAGCCGATATTGGCGCGGTCCGGAAAGATCGGATCATGTTCCAGGCGCGGGCCGATATCGCTGATCGCCAAGGCATCCAGATCAGGCACGAAAAACGTCGCATGCGGATTGCCCATGGAACAGGCCGCTGGGTCCGCCACCGGGCCACAAGCAAGAGGCAGGTGCAGCGTATCCACCTCCTGCGCCAGCGGCACATCCCGCCAGCCGAGCCGCGCCGGCCCCATATCCACCTGCCAGAGCCCATCGGGGCGGGATACACTTGGCAAATCGCCGGCAATAGTGCGCACCACGACCCGCGCCTTGCCGGTTTCAGCGGCGATTAGTGAAGCGATGCAGCGCGTGGCATTGCCGCAAGCACCCGCTTCCGACCCATCCGGATTATGGATGCGCATGAAGACATCAGCACCGGCTGGCGGCGGTTCCATGATGATCAGCTGGTCGCAGCCAATGCCGCGCCGACGATCCGCCAGCGCGACCATCTGGGCGCGCGTCAGCCCCAACGGCTGGGCGCGGCCATCCAGCACCATGAAATCATTGCCGAGCCCATGCATCTTGCGAAAGGAAAGCATGGGCGGGGATATAGACTTCCCAGCGCGGAACCGGAACCCGCTTATGGGTCTGGTGAAAGATTTACCCGTTCAGCAGCCGGTCAATCTCATCCTGCGCTAGAGCGAGGCCGGCCATTTTCGGGTCTGCGACAGTTTGCACCACGCCCTTCAGCTCCACCTTGTGCCGGGCGGCATTGGGACCCGGCTGGGCGGTTTCGGGCAGGATATCCTCCAGGATGGATTCCACCTGCTGCGAATCCCGAATGGCACGGCGGATGCGCTGGTCGGTCAAATCTTGGAAGGAACATGCCTCAAAGATCGCATCCACCCTTTCGGTGATGGCGGGCAGCGCATCTGGGCTACCCGAGCCCTTTTCCAGCCATTCTTGAATGGCCTCAGCCGCTTCCAGGATGGTATTAGCGGCGGCCTCGGTTGCCTGCGCCACCGCTTCCAGTTTTTGGCCAGAGGTCCGATTGCCCGGCTGCGGGGTGGAAATCATGCCGGCGATTCTTTCATGAACCGAGGATATCTGGCTTGCCAGATTTTCCTCGCTCATGCCCAGAAGCTGCGCGCTGGCAGAGACCTCGGCGCTCACTTCAGCGATGCGGCGGTCCATAAAGGCGCGCAAATCTCCGAAAAGGGGCTCCATAGCGGCTCTGAGCACTTCTGGGTCCGGCAGCGTATTCGCTTGCGAATGCGACATGAGGCTTCGTCCTGAATCCAAAGGGCGGCCAAACCGCCGGGTCATCACAGGCGCATTACACACCCATAAAGGTGAAATTTCCGTTTCTGCGGGGCGGGTCTTGTGTGGAAAACTTTCGGGCGCTATAGACCCGCCTCCCGAGCCGTGGCCCTCTGGGCATGCCCGGCCGGGAGACCCTTCCCGCCGCATGGTGCGGCCCCGGCAACGGGTGCAAAGCGGAAGGCCTGACCCCATAGGAGGGCAAAATGTCCAAGATGAAGACGAAATCAAGCGTGAAAAAGCGCTTCCGTCTGACCGCGACCGGCAAGGTCAAGGCAGGCGGTGGCTTTAAGCGCCACATGCTGTCCGCCAAGCGGTCCAAAATGAAGCGCCAGAACCGCGGCACCTTCGTGCTGGATAAGCAGGATGGTGATACCGTGAAGCAGTGGCTTCCTTATGGGCTGGACCGGTAAAGGGAGGGACGCAAAATGGCTCGTGTCAAACGCGGCGTCACCAAGCACGCCCGCCACAAGAAGGTTCTGAAGCTTTCTGAAGGTTATGTCGGCCGGTCCGGCACCGCCTATCGCCCCGCTTTGGAGCGGGTCGAAAAGGCGCTGCAATATGCCTATCGCGACCGTCGCAACAAGAAGCGCGATTTCCGCGGCCTTTGGATCCAGCGCATCAATGCTGCCGTTCGTGAGCATGGCCTTACCTATTCCCGCTTCATCGCCGGCATTAAGGCGGCGGGGATTGAGATGGACCGTAAGGTGATGGCAGCACTTGCCTTTGACGAACCGGCGGCCTTCGCGGCGCTGGTGGAAAAGGCGAAGGCGGCCGGCGCCGCCTGATTAGACCCTTTTCCAGGTGTAACGACGAAGGCCGTAACCGGGGCATCCCGGTTGCGGCCTTTCGCGCATGAGGGAAACATGATCGATGACGTCGCAAAGCTGGTGGCTGAGGCGAGATCCGCCTTCGCATCAGCGGCTAACCTTAAGGAATTGGACCTTCTTCGAGTTAAGCACTTGGGGAAGAACAGCCTCGTTAAGCGCTTAAAGGGCGAACTGCGGAAATTGCCCAGCGAAGCTATTCCGGCTCACGCTCGCCTGCTGAACGACGCTGAAAACGAAATCCAACTATATTTCGATGTGACTCGTGCCGTTGTTGCCGAAACAGATCTCGACGCGCGCCTCGTGGCAGAACGCATGGATGTATCCCTGCCGCCGCGCCCCTTCGCGCCCGGCACGGCAGCGGAAGGCGGCATCCACCCCATCGCGCGCACCATGGAAGAACTAACGACACTTTTCGGCGCCATGGGCTTCAAGGTGGCGGAAGGCCCCGATATCGAAAGTGACTGGCATAATTTCGGCGCACTCAATATCCCCTTACACCATCCCGCACGGCAGGATCACGATACTTTCTATGTGCCCGCCGTTGATGGGCGCCGGCCAGTGCTGCGTACCCACACCTCCCCGGTGCAGATCCGCACCATGCTGAATGAAGCGCCACCCATTCGCGTGATTGTGCCGGGCCGCACCTATCGCGCCGATCATGACGCGACGCATTCGCCGATGTTTCATCAGGTGGAAGGCTTGGTGATTGATCGCAACATTCATCTCGGCCATTTGAAGGGCTGCCTGATTGATTTCCTGCGCGCCTTTTTCGGCATTGCCGATTTGCCGGTGCGGTTCCGCGCTTCCTATTTCCCCTTCACGGAACCTTCCATGGAAGTGGATATAGGCTGGAGCCGCAAAACCGGCGAATTGGGCCAGGGCGGCGATTGGCTGGAGATTTTGGGCTCTGGCATGGTGCACCCGAAAGTGCTGGCCAATTGCGGCATTGATCCGCGCGAATGGCAGGGCTTTGCCTTCGGCATGGGGATTGAACGCATTACCATGTTGAAGCACGGCATCCCTGATCTGCGCCCCTTCTATGAAGCCGATATCCGCTGGCTGAGGCATTACGGCGCCGACCCGCTCTCCCCGCCATCCCTTGTGGAAGGAGTGTAAGGCGATGAAATTCACCCTTTCCTGGCTGAACGCGCATCTTGAAACAAATGCCGCGCTGGATGAGATCCTGACCGCACTCAATACCATAGGGCTTGAGGTTGAGGGTGTTGAAGATCGCGGCGCAGCACTCGCGCATTTTCGCATCGCCCATGTGGTGGAAGCGGCACAGCACCCCAATGCGGATCGGCTGCGCGCACTGAAGGTTGATACGGGCGATGGCAAGCTGCTGTCCGTCGTCTGCGGTGCGCCCAATGCGCGCGCCGGCATGAAGGGTGTGGCGGCTTTGCCAGGCGCTTTCATTCCCGGCACTGGCATTACGCTGAAGGCCGGCGAAATTCGCGGCGTGAAATCAGAAGCCATGATGCTCTCCGCCCGCGAAATGGGCCTTGGTGATGATCACAGCGGCATTGTGGATTTGCCGGCGGAAGCACCGCTGGGTGAAGCCTATGTGCGCTGGGCAGGGCTTGATGACCCGATCATTGAAATCAGCGTGACGCCCAATCGCGGCGATGCGCTTTCCGTGCATGGCGTGGCGCGGGATTTGGCTGCGGCCGGGCTTGGGCGGTTGAAGCCGCTACCAACGCCTGCGATCAAGCCCGCCTATGCTTCACCGCTTACCTGGGAAATCGCTGATCCGCGTGCCTGTGATTACGTGCTGGGCCGCGCCATTCGCGGTGTGAAGAACGGGCCTTCGCCGAAATGGCTGCAGGATTGGCTGACCGCGATTGGCCAACGCCCGATCAATGCGCTGGTGGATGTGACCAATCTTTTCACCTTCGGCCTTGGCCGGCCCTTGCATGTGTTTGATGTGGCGAAGGTGCGTGGCAAGACGCTGACCATGCGCATGGCGCGGGAAGGCGAAAGCCTGCTGGCGCTGAATGGCAAGACGTATGAATTGACGCCGGAAGATGGCATCATCGCCGATGCGGCCGGGCCGGAAGCGCTTGGCGGCATTATCGGTGGCGAAGCGACGGGCTGCGATGAAGCCACCACCGACTGCTTCATCGAATGCGCGGTTTTTGACCCCGTGCGCATCGCCCTTTCAGGGCGCCGCCATGATGTCCGCACCGATGCCCGCGTGCGTTTTGAACGCGGTGTGGATCAGGCGCTGCCGCGCTTGGCCCTTGATCTCGCGACGCAAGCGATGATCGAGATTTGTGGCGGCGAGGCCAGTGAAATCGTCGGCGCTGGCCCCGAACCGGCCTGGCAGCGCCAGGCGAGCCTGCGCTTTGAACGCCTAGCAAGTTATGGCGGCGATGATGTGGCGCCGGATCGCGCCATTGAAATTCTGCAAAGCCTTGGCTTCACCGTGGCCGCGCGGGATGCGGCGCGCGTCACCGTCAATGTGCCAAGCTGGCGCAATGATGTGGCGGGCAAGGGGGTACTCGCGCAGGCTGCCGAACTCAGCCCGGAACGCGCCAAGGCAGCGGCGGAAGGCTGCGCCGAGATCGAACCGGAATGCGATTTGATTGAGGAAGTGCTGCGGATTCGCGGCCTTAATACCATCGCGCCGGTATCGCTGCCCGTGAGCGGCATCATCCCCCTGCCGGCCTTCACGCCGAAGCAGGCGCGCGCATCCCTCGCGCGGCGAGTGCTGGCAGCGCGTGGCATGCAGGAAGCGGTGACCTTCGCCTTCATGGAATCCAAAACCGCCGCACTTTTCGGTGAAACCCCGCCAGCGCTACGCCTGGAAAACCCCATCGCGGAAGATTTGGACCAGATGCGGCCAACGCCGGTGGCATCCCTGCTGCTGGCGGCGGGGCGCAATGCGGCGCGCGGCGTTGCTGATGTGGCACTGTGTGAAATCGGTGCGGCCTATCAGGATGTGACGCCGGATGGCCAGGCCGCGATTGCCGCGGGCGTGCGCCATGGCGCCACAGCGCGCCATTGGGCGGAAGCAGCGCGCGGTGTGGATGCCTTGGATGCCAAGGGCGATGCCCTGGCGGTGCTGGCGGCACTTGGCCTGCCCATGGCGGCCCTTTCCGTCACCGCTGATGCGCCGGGCTTTTACCATCCTGGCCGTTCAGGCCAGGTCCGTCAGGGGCCGAGAACCGTACTCGCGAGCTTTGGCGAAATCCATCCGCGCATGCTGGCCGCGCTCGACCTGCCCGGCCCGGCGGCAGCGTTTGAGGTATTCCTGGATGCCATCCCGGAACCCAAGCGCCGCAAGAAGGGCGCGCCTGATTTGCCCGCCTTCCAGCCGCTCCGGCGCGATTTTGCCTTCCTGGTGGATGAGGGGGTGGCCGCCGAGGCGCTGATCCGTGCCGCGCGCGGGGCTGAACGGACGCTGATCACGGAAGTCGGGCTGTTTGACCGTTATGCGGGGGATAAGCTGCCGCCGGGCAAGGTGAGCCTTGCCCTGCAAGCCACGATCCAGCCGCGTGAGACCACACTGACCGATGCGCAAATCGAAGCCGTGGCTGATAAGATTGTGGCGGCGGTGACGAAGGCGACGGGGGCCGTGTTGCGCGCATGAGCGCCCAGCCCGCCAGCAAGCGCCGCAATATGGCGCTGTTGGTGGGCGCGATTGCGCTGACGCTTTCCGTCTGGTTCGCCGGCACTGCCGCAGTGCCGGCGCTGTTGGCAGAGGGGCTAACTGCGCCCAGCCGCGCCGCCTGGCTGACCGCCTGCGTGCAATTGGGCTTCGTTGTCGGCACTTTGGTGAGTGCCGTTTTTTCGTTGGCGGATCGTTGGCCGGCGCGCTGGTTGTTTCTGGGCTGCGCCTTGCTGGCGGCGGTGGCGACGCTCTCGCAAACAATGGTTGCGCCGGCGGGCGATGTGGCGCTGCTGCTCCGCTTCATCGCCGGTGCGGCCATGGCGGGGGTTTATCCGGTTGGGATGAAGCTCGCTGCCTCCTGGGCCAAGGGCGATTTAGGGCTACTGATCGGGCTGGTGGTGGGTGCGGTGACGCTTGGTTCCGCGCTGCCACATGCGCTGCCATCCCTGGTTGGGGCTTTGGATTGGCGCGCGGCCTATGGGGGCGCAGGGGTGCTGGCGGCGCTTGGCGGCCTGCTGATCCTGGGGTTTCAGCCGGGGCCTTTGCTTGGCGCCCGCCCGCCCTTTCGCCCGGCGCAGATGCTGGAAGCCTGGCGCAATAAGGGGCTGCGCTTGGCCAATCTGGGGTATCTTGGGCATATGTGGGAACTCTATGCCATGTGGGCTTGGATCGGGGTTTTTCTGGCAGCGGTGCTGGAAAGTCCGGCCATCGGCCCCTGGGTTTTCGCCGTGGTGGCCGCTGGCGCGCTGGGCTGCATCCTGACGGGGCTCGCCGCGGATCGCTGGAATCGCGCCAAGGTGGCCGGAGCCTGCATGCTGGCTTCGGGTTCCTGCGCGCTGCTGATCGGGCCGGCCAGCGCCTGGCCCATGCTGGCGCTGGCGATCGCCTTCATCTGGGGGCTGACCGTCGTGGCCGATTCCGCGCAGTTTTCCGCCTGCATCGTGAGCCTGTCGTCGCCCGATTACGTTGGCACCATGCTGACCGTGCAAACGGCGCTTGGCTTTTTGCTGACGGCGAGCACCATTTGGGCCTTGCCGCGTGCCATGGAAATGCTCGGGATGTCGGCGGGTTTCGCCTTGTTGGGCATAGGCCCGCTACTTGGGGCCTGGGCAATGTGGAGGTTAGCCCCCTTGCTACCTCGCCCGCGCTAACATGGGCGTTTGACTTCCGGGCCTGCTGCCTTATCTCCGCCTCTGAAAACGCCAGCGCTACGCCGCGCTGGCCTCCCCGGGACCATCATGACTGACACGCCGCTTTCGCTGATCCGCAATTTCTCGATCATTGCCCATATTGATCACGGGAAATCCACCCTTGCTGACCGGTTGATCCAGCAGACCGGCGCGCTTTCCGCGCGCGAAATGAAGGAACAGGTGCTGGATAATATGGAGCTGGAGCGTGAGCGCGGCATCACCATCAAGGCACAGACCGTCCGACTGGCCTATCCCGCCAAGGATGGCAAAACCTATGTGCTGAATTTGATGGACACGCCAGGCCATGTGGACTTCGCCTATGAAGTCAGCCGGTCACTTGCCGCCTGTGAAGGCTCGCTTCTCGTGGTGGATGCGTCACAGGGGGTTGAGGCGCAAACACTCGCCAATGTCTATCAGGCGGTTGATGCGGGGCATGAGATTGTGCCGGTGCTGAACAAGATTGACCTACCGGCAGCGGAACCTGATCGCGTCAAGCAGCAGATCGAAGATGTGATTGGGCTTGATACTTCGGATGCGGTGATGATCAGCGCCAAGACGGGCCTCAACATTGAAGGCGTACTGGAAGCCATTGTGGAACGCCTGCCGCCGCCGAAAGGTGATGCATCCGCCACCACCAAGGCGCTTTTGGTGGATAGCTGGTATGATGCCTATCTTGGCGTCATCATCCTGGTGCGCGTGAAGGATGGGCATTTGCGCAAGGGCCAGCGCATTCGCATGATGTCATCCGGTTCGGTGCATACCATTGAACAGGTTGGTGTCTTCACGCCAAAGCTGGCGCCGGTGGAATGCCTTGGGCCCGGTGAGATGGGGTATCTGACAGCCGCCATTAAAACCGTGGCCGATACCAATGTTGGCGACACCATCACCGATGATCGCAATTCGGCCGCCGAGGCTTTGGCCGGCTTCAAGCCTTCCGTTCCTGTGGTGTGGTGCGGGCTTTACCCTGTGGATGCGGATGATTTCGAAAAGCTACGCGAATCACTTGGCAAGTTGCGGCTGAATGACGCGTCCTTCCATTATGAACCCGAAACCAGCGCCGCACTTGGCTTTGGTTTTCGCTGCGGCTTCCTTGGCCTTTTACATCTGGAGATTGTGCAAGAAAGATTATCCCGCGAATTCGACCTTGATCTGATCGCGACGGCGCCTTCGGTGGTGTATAAGGTGCACAAGACGAATGGCGAGATGTTCGAATTGCACAACCCCGCCGATATGCCTGATGGCAGCGTGCTGGATCACATTGAAGAACCCTGGATCAAGGCGACCATCATGTTGCCTGATGATTATTTGGGTTCTGTTTTGGCGCTGTGCAATGAACGCCGCGGGCAGCAGGTGGAACTGACCTATGTCGGCTCCCGCGCCATGCTGGTCTATCGGATACCATTGAATGAGGTGGTGTTCGATTTCTATGACAGGCTGAAATCCATATCGCGCGGTTATGCTTCCTTCGATTACCAGATGGATGGCTATGAGGAAGGCGATCTGGTGAAAATTTCCATCCTGGTGAATAACGAACCGGTGGATGCGCTATCCTTCTTGGCGCATCGTGCGCAGGCGGAAAGGCGCGGGCGGCAGATTTGCGAGAAATTGAAGGAATTGATCCCCCGCCAATTGTTCAAAATTCCCATCCAGGCAGCAATTGGCGGGCGCGTGGTTGCGCGTGAGACAATCTCAGCCCTGTCCAAGGATGTGACGGCTAAATGCTATGGTGGGGATATCAGCCGCAAGCGCAAGCTTTTGGAAAAGCAGAAGGAAGGCAAGAAGCGCATGCGGCAATTCGGCAAGGTGGAAATCCCACAAAGCGCCTTCATTGCCGCGCTGAAAATGGATAGCTGACGCAGCTTATTTTGCTTTCCGTGGCAACCCTTCACATTTCAACGACCAATGGATCGATTTGCTCCCTTGCCTGTGATTTCGCTCAAGAGCTGACGATCCGCCCATCCACCAAATGCACCCGCCGCGTTGTGCGTTTCGCGAGCTCCGCATCATGCGTCACCACAAGAATGGCGCGGCCTTCTTCCGCCGCAAGGTGCCGGAAAATATCGAAAACCGCGGCGGCATTGCGTGTGTCCAGATTGCCGGTCGGTTCATCGGCCAGGATAATCGCAGGGTCATTGGCCAGGGCGCGGGCGATGGCGGCGCGTTGCCGCATGCCGCCAGAAAGCTGCTCCGGCAATTTCGCTGCTGCGTCGGCCATGCCAAGCGCTTCCAGCAGCTTCATCGCCTGCGCACGCGCCGCCGCATCCTTCAGGCGGCCAAGCCGGCGGATCGGGATCAGCACATTATCCAGCGTGGAGAATTCCGGCAGCAGGAAATGGAATTGAAATACGAAGCCAAGCCGTGCGAGGCGACGATTTGCAAGCTCCGCCGCGTTCAGGCTTGCCGTGTCGCGGCCTTCCAGCAACACGCGGCCTTCGGTCGGGCGATCCAATAATCCCAGCAGATAAAGCAGCGATGATTTCCCCGACCCGGATGGCCCGGTGATGGCGATGAATTCGCCGCGCTCCACCTTCACCGACGCATCCGCCACCAGCGTGACCCCTTCCGGCAGGCGGCGCGTGATGTGCTGCGCTTCCAGCAAAGGCGGAGAGGTGGTCATGCCGCGCCGCGAATGGTCTGCACGGGGTCAAGCCGCGCGGCGCGGCGCGCCGGCACCACGGCGGCGATGCTGGCCGAGAGCAGCGCGAAGAAGGAAGCGACCGCAAAAATCCGCCAATCTTGCGCGAGTAGAAAGCGGTCATTCCCTGCCGGTGTTTCCGTATTGAAGCGTATCTGCGCCAGGCCTTCGATCATGATCTGGCCGAGCACGCAGCCAAGTACCGCGCCCAGCAGCCCCGCAATCATGCCTTGCAACAGAAACAGCCATTGGATATCGCCTTCCGTAAAGCCAAGCGATTTCAGGATGGCGATGTCGCGCGTTTTCTCGAACACCACTGTCGAGATGATATTGTAAATCCCAAAAGCCGCGACCAATAAAATGGCTCCGGTGACGCTATACATGATGGCGTTTTGAATGACGAAAACCGTCAGCACATTTCGGTTCTGTTCTTCCCAGCTTTCGGACCTATCGCCAAAGCGCGCTTCGATCTGCCGCGCCAGGGCTTCCGCCTCTGTCACATCATTCAGCCGCAGCAGTATTTGATTGACCACATTGGGCCGGTGCTGCAGGATTTGATTGACCTTGAGCAGCGTATAGCCGGCCTGGTTATCAAGCGTGGTGAGCCCGGTTCGGAAAATCCCCACAATCTTCATTTGCAGGCTGATTCCCCTGGGGGAGACCGCGATGGTGGTATCGCCCAGCGCAACGCCGAGTTTTTGCGCAAGCCCAATGCCGATGATCAGGCCATTCGCGGTGCTGCGCAAATCTTCCATGCTGCCCTGGATCAAATCCTTCTCCAGGTTTGAGACTCGGCGATACCGCGCCGGTTCGATGCCGGTGATGGAAACCGAAACATCGCGTGACCCGTAGCGGAGCAACGCCTGACCAGTCAGGATGGGCGATGAATAGACACCCGGGATGGCTTCCAATATCGCCATTTTCTCGGCGCTGGCGCGGATGCCGCGGATGCGTTCGGTTGGCTTCACGCCGGATAGTGCAACAGCGCCATCAGGATGGGCGATTTCGACCGCCTGCGGCAGTGGGCGGCGCGTTTCATCCTTCACGATGATATGCGGCTGCACATCAATCACCTGTTCGATGAAATAGGTCTGAAAACCACGCATAAGTGAGGCAATGGCGATGAAAAACGCTACACCCAAGGCAACTCCCATCACCGATACCAGGGTCTGCCGGCGCCGGCGGGAAAGCATGCCGCGCGCAAGATCAAAAATCAGCTTCATGGTTTGAGGCGTATCGCCTGCCCATCCTTCAGGCTCTGTGGTGGATCAAGCACCACGATATCTCCTGACGCGAGACCTTGGCGGATTTCGACCGCGCGCGGACCCTGCACGCCAACCGTCACCTGGCGCCGCCGTGCGACTTCACCTTGTGCGACAAATACGTGATCACCGCGCAGCGCCGCAGGTGGGATCAGTATGGCATTGGCGGCTTCGCGCAGCACGATATTCGCCTCCACCGTCATGCCGATCATGAGCGGTGTGTCATTGGGCAGCGCAAGGCGTACGCGATAGGCCTTGCGTGTTGCGTCACCTTTTGGCGTGATTTGTGCGACGGTCGCAGTAAGCACCTGCCGGGCAAAAGCGTCGGCACGCAGCAGCGCGCGTTGGCCTTCGCGGATTTGGGCGATGTCTTCCTCATCCACTTCGGCGGTGATGCGGAGTGGCGTTGGCTCGCCAATCCAGAACAGCGCCGCGGAGGTATCCACAACCTCCCCCACCTCGGCATCGCGGCGCAACACCAGGCCGGCAGAGGGTGCGCGCACCACGTAATCATCCAGGCGCCGCTGCGCCGCATCAGCCCCGGCGCGCACGGCGCGGGCTTCGGCTTCGGCGCGATCAAGCGTGGCGCGGGACGCGACATCACGCGCGACCAGGGCACGCACACGGGCCAAATCTTCCTGCGCGAAAAGGGCGCGGGCCTCGGCCTCTTCAGCGCGGTGGCGCACTTCGCGATCATCCAACTGCGCCATGGGCTGGCCAGCTTCAACGCGGGCACCTTCTTCGACCAAAACGGCGGTGATGCGCGCACGCACGGCGGGCCCAACCTTGGCCCAATGCACCGGCTCTACATTGCCGGTGGCATAGACCGCCTGGACCGCCGGCCCCGTGGTCGCGGTGGCCACGGCGATGGCCGGCGACAGGCCGCGCCAGAACCAGGCCCCGGCCAGGCCGAGCAGAAGCAGCACTATTGGAATGATGATCCGGGCACGCATGTTGTCAGCCTAGCATGACACTCGCCGCTTGGCTTCCCCGCGGGAGAGGGGGCATGGGTGAGATGGAGATGGCTGTAAGATGGCTTGGCCGGGGTAAACCTGCCCCCAATTTAACCAGCTATCAGACTTGGCCTTGGGGGCGTAGAGCGTGTTGCGTTCACATGGGTTCACGCAACCCGCTCTACCTCGTTATTTTGCGAGCATCTTCATGCATTCAGATTTTCCATCTGAACGCAACACGCTCTAGGAGCCTGTCTGAGAATGACCTTCGGCTTTTTCTTACACTAAAACTAGCGCGGTTTTTGGTGGGTGTCTCCCTTGTTTATGCTGTTGCTTTGTGGAGCTTGAGGATGTTGTGGGCGGTGCAGATCATGGCCCATTCGCCTCTGACTTGGTTAAGCCCTCGGAGGAGGAATTGTCGGAAGCCTCTGGGCTGCTTGATCTGACCGAATACCGGCTCGGCGGTCTGTTTTCGCAGCCGATATCGGCTACGTCGCCCAGCGCGTTTGATCTTGTCGGCCATTTCCTGCATCAGAGGCTTTCGTTTGAGTACGCGCCCGGCTGTGGGATCGGTCTTGCCATGCCTGATGCAGCCGGGCGTGAGATAGGCCCTGATGCCGCGCTCTGCCATGGCGGCCAAATTGGCTTCGGTAGCAAAGCCCGTATCGCCTGAAACCTCGCGCAGGTTGCGGCCAAGATTGGCGTGGGCCTGATCAACCAGCGGGATCAGGGCCGCGAAGTCAGCCGGATTGGTGCTGAGTTGCTCGGCAATGATGATCTGATGCGCGGCATCAACCGCGATCTGACCGTTATAGCCCGCGATGAAACCACCCCAGCTTGGTATGATGCGACTGTCACCATCAGTGAAGTTACGCTGCGCCCGGTCTGGCGGTGTGGCGGATTGCTCTTCGTCGGCAGAATGGTTCTTGCGCGCGCCGCGTTCCTGCATGCCAGAGGAAGGGCCAGGCCCGTCGGCGTCGCTATTATCCGCCCCAGCGCGGGCCTCGGCTTCCAGTTGCGCCTTCGCCGCGCGGATGCGTTCCAGCCGACGCTGCTTATCTGCCATCCAGGCCGGTGTCTCGTCACCGCGATGATCGGCGCCATGCTGCGCATCTTCCGCCGCATCCGCGGCTTACGCCTGATCCTGCCAAGCCTTCACTTCAGCTTCAAGGCTCCGCTCCTGCTCCGCCATGCGCTTGTAGCTCATCGCCTTGTGTCAAGAGGCATTGGCACGCAGCTTGGTGCCATCCACCGCGACATGGCCAAGCTTGAGCAGCCCTGCCTTCTGGCCAAGCCGCAGTACCTGCACGAACAGGCCCCGCAAGGCCACCGGATGCCGGCGCCGGAATGTGCTGATGGTGTGGAAATCAGGCTTGTTCAGCCCAGTCACCGCCATCATGTCAACCGGTCCTCGTAGGCACGCGCCAATTGCCGCGAAGAATAAATCCCCCGGCTATAGCCATAGAGCAGCAGCGCCACCAGCATACTTGGATGATAGGGCGGCTGTCCCTGTTCTGACGTGTAGACGCCCGTGATCGCCGAAAGCTCCAGCGCCTCTCGCACCGTATCTGGCACAAAATGCGCCAAATGACTGGGGGGTACAAACTGATGCAGCGAAGCAGGAAGTAGCCAACCCTGGTCCACATCCCACGCTCGGAAGGTCTTGCTCATGAAAGCAAATGAATCAGAAATAAGGAGAAAAAAAACTAGCGAATTCTCAGACAGGCTCCCAGGGAGGCATGAAGCGGTCACTAGGCTGCACAATATGACTTGTTCTTATTTTGTTCTTTTGATAAGCTTTCTTTCCCATGACTGCCGCCGATCCCCTTTCCCCCCGCAACGCTGCCTTGGCCCGGCTGCGCGATACCCTGGCCGGGCTGACCACCCGCGCCCCTAGGGGCCATGCCAGCACGCCCATTCCGGTTTTTGCTGACAATGGCTTGATCGGGGCTGGCCTGGCGCGTGGTGCGTTACATGAGGTTTACGCCGCAAGCCCCGGATCTGGCGTGGCTTTTGGCTCCATTCTGCTGGCGAATTGCGGCGGGCAGGTGCTCTGGATTGCCACCGAACAGGAATCGAATCTTGTCTGGCCGCCGGGGCTGCTGCCCTTCGGCCTTACCCCGGAAAATCTGATCCTGGCGCGGGCAGCGCGTTGGCCGGAAGCGCTCTGGGCCATGGAAGAAGCCCTGCGCTGCCCTGCCTTGGGCGCTGCCGTGCTGATGGCCGGCAGCGGGCAGGGGCTTGATCTGACCGCAACGCGCCGCCTGCATCTGGCCGCCGAGGCAGGTGGCGTTTTCGGCCTGCTGCTCCGCCCGGATGGCGCCACTGGTGACTCTGTCGCGCGCACGCGCTGGCATATCGCCCCGCTTTCGGTTGATGGGTCGCCGCACTGGCGCCTGACACTGCTTCGCCAACGCGGCGGCGCCCCGGCGGGGCCTTGGGATGTGGCGTTCAACCCGGCGACCAACAGGCTACATCTGGCGGCGGGGGGCACATGAAGCCCGCCCGCCGTTACCTTGCTGTGCATCTACCCTTCTGGGCGGCGGAGCATCTGCGCCAGACCCGCCCCGATCTGCCGGCGGATCAGCCCTTGGCACTTTGGGCGCGGCAGGGCGCGCGGCGCCTGCTTGTTGAGCTGGATCACCAGGCCGCGGCGGCGGGGCTGGAGCCAGGCCAGGCGCTGGCCGATGCCGAGGCGCTGTTGCCCGATTTGCTAGTGCTTCCCGCCATGCCGGAAGCCAGCGCTGCGGGGCTCCGTGACCTCGCCATTTGGGTGCAGCGCTTCACCCCGATCAGCGCTGCCCTGCCGCCCGATGGCCTGCTGCTGGATGTCACCGGCTGCGATCATTTATTCGGCGGTGAGGCCGCCTTGCTCGCCTGCCTTATCGCCAAGCTGGCCGAGGCGGGGCTTACCGCCCAGGGCGCCATTGCCAGCGCGGCGGCTTCCGCCATGGCGCTGGCGCGGGTACGGCGGGATGCGCCGATCATCGCGCCAGGGGCGCAAGAAAAAGCCGTGGCACCCCTACCGCTTGGCCCCGCGCTTCGCCTGCCGGGGGCGATGGTGGAAGACCTCGCCCGGCTTGGACTGCGCATGATTGGTGATGTGCTGCGCCAGCCCCGCGCGCCGCTCGCACGGCGCTTTGGCGCGCCCTTGCTGGAGGCGCTGGATGCCGCCACGGGCCGCCGCGCGCCACCCATCACCCCCATCGCCGCGCCGCCCGATCTGGCCGTGACTCGCGCCCTGCCGGAACCGATCCTGACTGCCGAGGCGATTGCCGCCTTGCTCGATCGGCTGCTGGTAGCGCTTTGTGCGCGGCTGGCCCGCGCCGGACTTGGCGCGCGGCGATTGTGCCTGACCGCCTGGCGCGTGGATAGCACGGAACAGCGCCTGATGATCGGCACCGGTGTGCCCAACCGCGACCCCGCGCATCTGGCGCGGCTTTTCGCTGAGCCCCTCACCAGCCTGGCGCCGGAACTCGGTTTTGAGCGTTTCACCCTGCAAGCCTTGGCGACCGACCCCATGGGCGCAGAAGGGCAGGGCGCCCTGCCCATGGGCGCCGCGCCGCGCCCGGATGGGGTTTTGGCGCAATTGCTGGATCGCCTCCGCCAAAGGCTGCACCTGGCCCGCCCCGCACCGATGCCAAGCCATTGGCCAGAGAGGCAATGGCGCGCTGCCGCCCCGCATGAAGCACCCAATCCCACCCCGCCCGGCTGGGGCGCGCGCGCTACGCCGGTGCTGCTGCGCCGCCGGCCTGAGGCTGTGCAGGTCACTGCCTTTGCCGAAGGCGCGCCCGCTGCGCTGCGCTGGCGCGGGCGGCATTACGCGCTGACCCGTGCGGAGGGGCCGCTACGGCTGGAAGCAGAATGGTGGCATGGCGGCGCATTGCCGCCAGCACGGGATTATCACCGCGTGCAACTCGCTTCCGGTGAAAGGCTCTGGCTTTGCCATGCCGATGGGCGCTGGGTGGTGCAGGGCGATTTGCCATGACCACGCGCGGCTATGCGGAGGTGGCGGCGCGATCCAATTTCTCCTTCCTGGATGGCGCCTCCCATCCTGAGGAATTGGTGGAACAGGCGGCGGCCTTAGGCCATGCCGGGTTCGGGCTTTGCGATACCAATGGGCTTGCTGGTGTGGTGCGCGCACATGGTGCGGCCAAGGCGGCGGGCTTGGCCTTCGCGCCGGGCTGCCGGCTGCGGCTGGAAGATGGCGCGGAATGGCTGGCCTGGCCCGCGGATCGCGCGGCCTATGGCAGGCTGACGGCGCTGCTTTCAGCCGGGCGCATGGCCGCGCCCAAGGGTAAATGTCGGCTGGATTTCGATATGCTGTGCGACGCGGCCGAGGGCATGGCGCTGGCCGCCATCCCACCCGTTACGCCCGCCGCCTTGCGCCGCCTGAGTGGGTTGCGCCTTGCCTTGCCGCCGCTGATTGCTGTGGCGTACCCGTTATTGGGCGATGACGCATCGCTGCTCGCGCACCACGCCGCTTTGGCGGAAGCGAGTGGGGCGCGGCTGCTAGCCACCAATAATGTGCGTTATCATGTGCCATCGCGGCGGCGGCTCGCGGATGTGCTCAGCGCCATTCGCCTGCGCTGCACCGTGGAAGCCTTGGGCCAGGCGGCGGAGCCCAATGCCGAACGCCATTTGAAATCCCCTGCCAAAATGGCACGGCTTTTCGCGCGCTACCCGGATGCGCTACAATCAAGCCTTGATGTGCTGGCGACCACGCGCGGCTTTTCGCTCGATCATTTGCGCTATGAATACCCCGATGAGGTGCTGGACCCGGGCCTCACCGCGCAGCAAAGCCTGGAAGCGCGTGTGGCCGAAGCTGTTGCCGTGCGCTGGCCGGTGCAGGTGCCGGATGCGATTACGACGCGCATCGCGCATGAAATGAAGCTGATCAATGATCTTGGCTATGCGCCCTATTTCCTGACCGTGCATGAGATTATTCGCTTCGCCCGCGCGTGCGGCATTCTGTGCCAAGGGCGTGGTTCGGCGGCAAATTCCACGGTTTGCTATGTGCTGGGCATCACTGCGGTTGATCCCGAAAAACATGATCTGCTGTTTGAGCGTTTTGTCTCGGCCAGTCGTGGCGAGCCGCCCGATATAGATATTGATTTCGAGCACGACCGGCGAGAGGAGGTGATCCAGCATCTTTACGCGCGCTATGGCCGCGACCGCGCAGCGATTTGCGCGACCCTGATCCGCTATCGCCCGCGCAGCGCTATTCGCGAAGTGGGCAAGGTGATGGGCCTGACCGAGGATATCACCGCACGCCTCGCCAAGGCCGGCTGGGGGCCGGGGCGGGAGATGAGCCTGGCGGAATTGGCGGTCGATGAGGGCTTTGACATCAGCGATCCGCGCTTGGCGATGACGCTTGATCTGGCTGAAGAATTGCAGGATTTCCCGCGCCATACCGCAACCCATGTCGGTGGCTTTGTCATCACGCGCGGCAAGCTCACGGAATTGGCGGTGGTGACGCAGGCGGCGATGGAAGACCGCACCGTTCTGGAATGGGACAAGGATGATATTGATGCACTCGGCATCATGAAGGTGGATGTGCTGGGGCTTGGCATGCTATCCTGCCTTCGGCGCAGTTTTGATCTGCTGGGGCAGCATCGGCGCCTTGCCTTGAACCTGGCAAACCTGCCGCACGATTGCGCGGAAACCTATGCCATGTTGCGGCGTGCGGATTCCGTTGGCGTGTTTCAGGTGGAAAGCCGCGCGCAGATGAATATGCTGCCGCGCCTCAAGCCACGCGCCTTTTATGATCTGGTGGTGCAGGTGGCGATTGTGCGCCCTGGCCCCATCCAAGGCGATATGGTGCATCCCTATTTGCGCCGACGTCAGGGGCTGGAGGCGGTGGAATACCCAGCGCCCGATCCTGCCTTTGGCCCAGCGGATGAATTGCGCCAGGTGTTGGGGCGTACGCTTGGCGTGCCGCTATTCCAGGAACAGGCGATGCGGCTTGCGATTGTCGCGGCTGGCTTCACGCCGGAAGAAGCGGATCAATTGCGCCGCGCCATGGCAACCTTCCGTCAACAGGGCCTGGTCACACGCCACAAGGACAAGCTGGTGGCCGGCATGACACGCCGCGGTTACGCGCAGGAATTGGCGGAGCGTGTCTTTGCGCAAATCGAAGGCTTTGGCAGCTATGGTTTTCCCGAAAGCCATGCGGCGAGCTTCGCGCATCTGGTTTATGCCTCGGCTTGGTTGAAATGCCACCACCCGGCGGCCTTTGCCTGTGCGCTGTTGAACAGCCAGCCCTTGGGGTTTTACGCGCCGGCGCAAATCATGCGCGATGCGCGGGACCACGGCGTTGTTGTGCGCGCGGTGGATGTGAATGCCAGCGATTGGGATAGCAGCCTGGAAGAAGCCCCCGAAAGCACGGGCGGCCTGGCGCTGCGGCTGGGGCTGTGCCTGGTTGCCGGGCTGGCGCAGCGTGATGCGGAAGCGCTACTGATGGCCCGCGCCGCACGCAATGGTGCGCCCTTTGTAAGTGTGGAGGATTTGGCCTGGCGCGCGCGGCTTTCTCAAGGCGCTTTGAGTGCACTCGCCGCCGCCAATGCCTTTCCTGGTGTGCTGCGCCGTGATGCTGCCTGGGCGGCGCGCGGAGCACGGGGCACGCCGCGCGACTTGCCGCTTTTCGCGCCGCGCGATGGCGTGGATGCCGCCTTGGCCAATGAGGCACCCATCCTGCCCGAAGCGAAACCTGTCTTGCCGGCAGAACATGAGGGCGAGCATATTGTGCATGATTACGCGGCCCTTGGCCTGACGCTTGGGCAGCATCCCTTGGCGCTGTTGCGCGCAGAATTGCGTGCCGAAGGGCTGCGTGATACGCGCGACTTGCAGACATGGCCCGCAGGCCGGTTGCTGCGCCTGGCAGGGCTTGTGCTGATGCGCCAGCGCCCCGGTTCCGCCAAGGGCGTGATTTTCATCACCATCGAAGATGAGCACGGCACCGCCAATCTGGTGGTCTATACCGATATCGCTGCGCGTGATCGGCGTGCCCTGCGCGGCGCGCGGCTATTGCAAGTGGAAGGCCGGGTGGAGCGTGAGGATCGCCACGCCGAAGTGCCGATCATCCATGTGATCGCGCGCCGCCTGGTGGATCGTTCCGATCTGCTGGAAGGCTTGTTGCGCGACGCGGGCAGCGGCTGGGCAGAGGCAGCGCTTGGCCGCGCCGATGAAATCCGCCGCCCGCAGGATGATTGTCGCCCGCCGCGGGGGAAGTTGCCCGCGAGCCGGGATTTCAGATAGCGCGCCTTCAGCCCCGCGCCCTCGGCACTCTGAAGGGCAGCATCAGCGCCTGCACCGCCAGATTATCAAACCGGTTCAAGGCCAGGCTTTCATGCACCGCAATGGCATTCTGCCCCAATAGCCGCGTACGAATTTCGGATCGCGTATAAAACGGCGCATCCACCAAAGCGCGCACCAGCTCTGCCATGCCATCTTCAGATCGTGTCGGGCGCGCGACGCGCCACAGTCCAGGCGGCATCACGGCCTGCGGGGGGATCGGCATATCGGCAACCTCGCCGGCGCGGCTCACCTGCAGCGCGAGTGATTGCGCCGATCCATCCCGGCACGACGCATTATACAAAATCGCGGTGGCTTCCGGCATGGGCGCGCGGCACCAATCCCAGAATAGGAAATCCTCTTCCAACGGCGCGATGCCGGTGTTGGTGTCAAAATACGAAAAGCCGGACCAGTGCAGCGCAGGATTGTCAAAAGCAACCTCCACGCGCGAACGCGGTGCAATCGGCTGCCAATGATGCCGCCCCACGCCATCCAAGCGAAAGGCCCGATGCGATAGTGCCTCAGGATAAAGCGCCACACGCCCGCGTAACTTGCCCGGAATCGGGGCGGTGACTTCCGCAAGATCAACCAGCAATTTGCTGCCATCCCAGCGCATGGCACTTGGCCCAATTTGCAGGAAATCAGCACCACGATTGAGCGCACCACGTGGTCGATCCGTCATCGCCCAGCGTGCCGGCTTGCCGTAAAGTGCCACATGCATGCAGCAATGGTTCAGCGGATCGCCACCGCCACCACGCCGCGCAAAAGCATACCAGGGGGAAAATACCGTGCCCAGAAAGGCGATGATGGTAATGCCATGCGCACCATCATCGGAAAGCGCATCCAGATACCACCAGCGATAACCACGCGCCGCCACGGGCAGAGTGAAATCCAAGCCCGTCGCGCTAAAATCATCTGTCATTCAAAAAGCCGCCTTGACACGCGGCCATTTTCGGCCCGCATAGCGTTACGGGTCAAGCCGGGCGGCGCGCGCCGCCCCGCGGGCCGACCCTCAGGCCTTGCCCTCATAGACTTCGATCATCTGGCCGAGCAGCTTCAGCGCCTCATCCTTCGGGCGCTGGAAGGCGTTGCGCCCAACGATTGACCCATTGCCGCCACCGGCATGAATCGCGCGCGCCTCAGCGAGCAGCGCATCCGTACCCTTCGCCTCACCGCCCGAGAACACAACAAGACGACGACCATTGAAACAGGCCTGCACCACATGGCTGATGCGCCTCGCGAGGTCACTGCCATCAATCTTGCGCTCAATATAAACTTTTTTTGCGGCATCCAGGCTCAGCACATCGGTGGGCGGCTTTACCTTGATGATATGCGCCCCCAGCAGCGCGGCCATATGGGCGGCATAGGCGCAAATATCGAAGGCGGTTTCACCGTTCTTATCCAGCATCGGCCCGCGCGGATAGGACCAGACCACCACAGCGAGCCCGGCTGCCTTGGCTTCTTCCACCAATTCGCGCAGTTCTTCCATCATCTCAAACTGGTATTCGGATGACGGATAGATGGTGAACCCAATTGCCGAACACCCAAGGCGGAGTGCATCGGCGACGCTCGCAGTCACCGCCTGATCCTTGGTGGTGGAAAGGCTATTGGATGAATTGACTTTCAGGATGGTCGGGATGGAACCCGCGAAAGTAGCGGCACCGGCTTCAATCATGCCAAGCGGCGCGGCATAAGCATTCAGCCCCGCTTCAATCGCCAATTCGAAATGATAATGCGGATCATAGGCCGCTGGATTCGGTGCGAAGGACCGCGCCGGGCCGTGCTCAAACCCCTGATCCACCGGCAGGATCACCATGCGCCCCGTGCCACCCAGCTTCCCTTCCATCAGGATGCGGGCGAGATTCGCCTTGGTGCCGGGTGTGTCGCTTTCATACCAGGAGAGGATTTCCTTCACGCGACGCGTCAGCTTCATCTTGGGTTCCTTTTCATTGCTCAAAAGGCGGATGTGGCGATAGCCCAGCCGGCATTGCCTGTCACGAGCTCGTTATCTCGGCTGGTCCTGTGGCGGCACTGTGGCGAAAAGCGCAGTAATGCGCCTTTCATGATCCCGCCGGCGCGGATCGAGCGTGCCGAGATCGAGCGCCATCGGTCTGGTGCCCAAAACCTCGGCCCCCGCTTCGGCGGCGGCGCCCAGTACGCTTTCGGCGGCAGGATGCGCGAGATCGAATACCAGCAGCTTGAACCCGGCCCGCAAGGCCGCCAGCGCGGCCCCTGGGGCAGCTGCGCAATCCAGCACGGCGGTAAAGTTCGCGCCGGGATGTTCAGCCGCCGCCTGGTCCAGCACGGATTTGAACCAGCCTGGCCCCGCATTCAGCGCTGCACCGGGCGCCGAGAGCAGCAGCACGGGCCGCCCGGCCGCGACACGCAGTGCCCATGCGGCCTGCCCGCGCCCATGCACCACCATCGCGGGCCGCTTCAGAAACGCCTCTACCATTGACCCAGAGGCCTTTGCATGCCAAGCATTTCAACGATCCCTTAGCCGCAAGAAGTCTTGGCGCCAAGGCATTTGGAAAAGCATGAGCGAGCAGCAAGCTGACACAATGGGTGCGGCGATGATCCGGCTGGAAGCAGCCCTGGAACGTCTTAATCGCGCCGTGGAAGCCCGCCGTGCCACCACCCCACCCGTTGAAGGCGATATGGTGCCGAAGGCCGCTGTTGCTGCCCTCGCTACCCGGCTCGAGGCCTCCATCGCCAAGCTGCGCGCCAATCTGGGGCATGACGGCTGATGGCGCAGGTCACGGTCCGTGTCGGCGGCTATGCCCATCCGGTGGCTTGCCAGGATGGTCAGGAAAAGCACCTGACCAATATGGCCGCCGAGGTGGATCAGCGTATCTCCGCCCTCAAGGCCATGGGCATCCAGTTTGGCGAAACGCGCATGCTGCTGCTGGCCGCCTTGCAATTGGCCGATGAGGCAATGGATCTGAAAGCGGAAAATGAAGCGCTGAAGGCCGGCGGCACCGTTGTTGTCGAAGCCCCCACGCCCGACCCCGCGCTCGCCGATGGTCTGGTCCGGCTCGCGGAAAAGCTTGAGACCATTGCCGCGCGGCTTGAGGAAGCCTAACTAACGCTCGCGGGGCTGCTAGGTGCGCCAGGCAATTCATCCCCGGGGCCAATGCACATCCTCCGGGAGCTGGCTCTGTCCGGGCCGTGGTTCGGGTATCTGGCGCCCACCTGCTGACGCAGGCCTTGGGAGGATGAGACGCCAGCGGCCAATGTGGCTCCGCACCCTTTTTGCCAGCAGGAACCCCGCGTGACCGAGGCCACAGCCGCCGCCCCATCGGATACCGCCCTGCGGGACGCCAAGGCCGCGGCGCGCAAGCTGGCGCGCACCAAGCGGGCAGCGCTGGTCAGCGCCGATGCGCCGATGCGCCTGGCCGAGGCCCTATTGACCCACCATACCCCCGCACCGGGAGCCATCATCGCCGGCTATTGGCCGATGGGGGAGGAGATGGATCCGCGCCCCCTGATGCTCGCCCTGGCCGCAGACGGGCATCGCCTGGCCTTGCCGGTCACGCCGCCGCGCGGCCAGCCGCTGTCCTTTCGTGCCTGGGCGCCCGGCGCGGCGTTGCGTGCTGGGCCCATGGGTACCTCAGAACCCTTTTCTGGCGAGGATTTGCGCCCCGATATCCTGCTACTGCCGCTATTGGCCTTTGACCGCGCCGGGCGCCGGCTTGGCTATGGTGGGGGCTATTATGACCGCACACTCGCCGCGCTGCCGGGTGCATCAGCCATCGGCATCGCCTATGCCGGGCAGGAAATGCCCGAAGTGCCGGCGGGGCCGCAGGATTTCCGCCTGCCCTTGATCGCCACCGAAGCGGGCGTCATTCTTTGTGGAGACCCCGTGTGAGGCTGCTGTTCCTTGGCGATATTGTTGGCCGCGCCGGGCGTGATGCTGTGATCGCAACCTTGCCCGGGCTTCGCGAAAAACTTCGGCTCGATCTTGTGGTGGTGAATGCGGAAAACGCCTCCCACGGCTTTGGTCTGGCGCCGGAGATGGCGCGTGCCTTGTTCATCGCGGGCGCTGATGTGCTGACGCTTGGCAATCACGCCTGGGATCGCAAGGAAATCATCCCCTATATTGAGGGCGAACCCCGCCTGATCCGCCCGCTGAATTACCCGCCCGGCACGCCGGGGAGGGGCGCGGTGGTGGCGGTGCTGGCCGATGGCAGGCGCGCCTTGGTGTTGCAGGCCATGGGGCGCTTGTTCATGGAACCTCTGGATGATCCCTTCCGCGCCATTCAGGCGGAATTGGCGCAGCATAGCCTGGGCCCGCAAGGCACGGTGCAAGCCATCATCATTGATTTCCATGCGGAGGCTTCATCGGAAAAACAGGCCATGGGCCATAGTTTCGATGGCCGCGTGAGCCTGGTGATCGGCACTCACACGCATGTGCCGACTGCTGATCATCGCGTCTTGCCGGGCGGCACGGCGTTTCAAACCGATACCGGCATGTGCGGCGATTATGATAGCGTGATCGGCATGCAAAAGGCCGGCGCTTCGATCCGCTTCTGGCGCAAGGTGCCGGCGGAACGGCTGGCCCCGGCTGAAAATGAGGTGACGATCTGCGGGCTGTTTGTGGAGACGGATGACGCGACTGGGCTTGCGCGCCGGGTTGCGCCCTTGCGTATCGGCGGTGGGTTGGAGCCAATCTTGCCCGGCTGAGCGCCACTTCCATTCACGGTGTTTCTTGTCCTTACCTTATATTCCTCAGGTCAGGAACATGCCGCATGCCCAAACAGTTTCACCGCGGTTGGTTCTTGCATGGTGCTTCAGTGTAGGCCTTGGGCGAGCCCTGGACTGGCGCTATTGGGCGTGATTGGCGCGTGCCGGAATTGTTTTGCGACATGGCACGCGCGCTGGAACGCGCCTGCTTTGATTATCTGTTGATTGAAGATAGCAGCTATATCGGTGAAAGCTTCGGCGGCACGCGCGAGATCTATCTGCGCAACGGTCTCTCCGTGCCGCGCCAGGACCCGAGTGTGATCGTAACCCTGATGGCAGCGGCCACCAGCCGGATTGGCATTGTGCCGACCTTATCAATCTTCGCCTATCCGCCCTATTTGCTGGCGCGCCTGGTCGCCAGCCTGGATCAAGTTTCCAATGGCCGCATCGGCTGCATATGGTCACCGGCAGCATCGATTTCGCGGCCATGAATTACGGCCTGCTTGGCATACCGGAACATGATCTGCGCTATGACATGGCCGATGAATATATGGCGGCAGTCAATGCGCTTTTGGATAGTTGGAAACCCGGCGCAATTCTGGCCGATACGGATAGCGGCGTTTTGGTGGATCGCACCAAGGTCTATGCGGTGAATTTCGAAGGCAGATGGTGCAAGACTCGCGGGCCGCTCAATTCCGGACCTTGCGTACAGGGGCTCCCGGTGATTGCCCAGGCCGGCGCCAGCGCGCGTGGCCAGCGCTTTGCCGCGCAGCATACCGACACAATCGTCGCGAGTGTGAAGGGGGCCGCCGGCATGCGCGCCTATCGCGATGATGTGCGCGCCCATGCCATTGCTGCCGGGCGCAACCCCGATGACATCAAGGTGCTGTTCACCATGGTGCCAGAGCTTGGCGATACCATGGAAGAAGCGACGCTCAGGCATCGTCATCGCCTCGCACGGGCAGAAGCGCAGGTACCAAATCTTCTCGCCCATATCGGCAAGATCACTAATATTGATTTCGGCTAATATAATCTGGATACGCCGGTGGATCAGCTTAATCTTTGGACCAATGGGCATCAGCAATTGCTGGATGAATTCCGCCGCTTCGCCGGCAAGCGCAGCCTGCGCCAGGCCATGTTCGCCTATCGCGGCAATCCGGGTTCCATTGAATTGATTGGCACACCCGATGCCGTGGCGTCACAGATGGCTGATGCGATGGAAGAAGCCGGCGGTGATGGGCTTTTGCTGTCGCTCGGCAATGTCAGCCGCCGCGCAATTGCCGAGGTTGCCGATGGGCTGGTACCGGCGCTGCAGGCGCGCGGGTTGGTGCGACGGGCTTATGAATTCACCCAGTTCCGGGATAATTTGCGCGCCTTCTGACTGAAGCGGCGCCCCCTTGGGCCGCACAGCGGTTGCCGGGCGCCCCGCGCGCGCTTGGCGTCCCCCCCGTCAAGGGATATAAGCCGCGTCGGTTTCTTACATACACATATGGAAGTTACGGCAATGGCCGGCCATTCCCACGCGAAAAACGTCATGCACCGCAAGGCTGCCCAGGGTGCGAAAAAGGCGCAGGTCTTCGGCAAGCTCATTCGCGAAATCACTGTCTCCGCCAAGATTGGCCTGCCCGACCCGGCGGCCAATCCGCGGCTGCGCGCTGCGATGAAGGCCGCGCTGACCGCGAATATGACGCGCGATACGATTGACCGCGCCATCAAGCGCGCGGTGACCGCCGGGCAGGGCGAGGATTACGAGGAAGTGCGCTATGAAGGCTATGGCCCGCATGGCATTGCGATCATCGCCGAAGCGCTGACCGATAACCGCAACCGCACTGGTGGCGATTTGCGGTCTATGTTCGCCAAGAATGGCGGTACGCTGGGGGAGACGAACTCGGTCGCCTTCCAATTCGAACGGAAGGGCGTGCTGCGCTACAAGCCGGATATCGCCTCGGCCGATGCCATGCTGGAAGCCGTGATTGAAGCCGGCGCCGAGGATGTGGAAAGCACCGAAGACGGGCATGAGGTTTCCACCAGTGTGGAAGACTTCGCCGCGGTGCGTGATGCCCTGGAAGCGCGCTTTGGTACGGCGGAAGCGGCCAGGCTTGAATGGTGGTCCACCAATGGCCTCCAGCTGGATGAGGAACGCGCCAAGGATGTGATGAAGCTGCTCGATATGCTGGATGACCACGACGATATCCAGAATATCTACGCCAATCTTGCGGTGGAATAGGCGCCATCGGCATGGTGGAAACCCGCCTTCGCACCAGCTTCGCCAAGCAAGGGCTGATGCGGCTGTTTGGTGCGGAGATGACGCGTATCGCGCCCGGTGAGGTTGAAATCTCACTCACGCCAAAGCCAGAGCTTTCGCAGCAGCATGGTTTTGTCCATGGCGGCGCCTTGACCGCCATTGCCGATAGCGCAGCAGGTTATGCTGCGCTCAGTCTCATGCCTGCCAATCTCGGCGTACTGACGACAGAAATGAAAATCAATTTCTTGGCACCCGCTGTGGGAAATCACATCATCGCGCGCGGAAAGGTACTGAAGGCCGGGCGCACGCTCAGCCTCGTGCAGACGGAAATCTTCGCGGTGACCGCCGATCAGGAAAGGCTGATCGCCTTCCTGACCGCGACCTTCATGGCCATCGAAAACCGCGATGGGATTGAAGACTAAAATAAGCTATTTTTGATCACATTTTCCGAGCAGCCAAGTGATTCCACTTGGCTTGAAAATGCTCACCGCATCGCCCGTTTCAGCACGGCCGTGATCTCATCCAATATTGCCGGATCATCAATGGTGGGCGGCGCGGTATAGGGCTCGGCGTCGGCGATCTTGCGCATAGTGGCGCGCAGGATCTTGCCGCTACGTGTTTTCGGCAGCCGCGCTACCACCTTCGCATCCTTGAAGGCAGCAACGGGGCCGATCTTCTCGCGCACCAGCCCCACCAATTCGCGCGCCAGCGTATCTTCTGGCTTGTTCACGCCGGATTTCACCACCACCAGGCCGAGTGGCACCTGCCCCTTCAGCGTATCGCGCACGCCAACCACGGCGCATTCGGCGATATCGGGATGCGCTGCCAGCACTTCTTCCATCGCCCCTGTCGAAATCCGATGGCCCGCGACATTGATGATGTCATCCGTCCGGCTCATCACCGAAACATAGCCCTCTTCGTCAATCATCCCGGCATCGGCAGTGCTGTAATGGCCTGCGAAATGCGACAGATAGGCTTCCTTGAAACGTTCATCGGCCTGATAGAGTGTCGGCAAGGCTGATGGCGGCAAGGGCAGCTTCACCGCAAGGCTGCCAATCTGCCCGCGCGGAACCGGTTGGCCGGCCTCATCCAGCACCACCACATCATAGCCGGGCGCGGGTTTGCCGCCGGAACCGGCGCGGGTTGGGAAAAGCCCGAGGCCCCGGAAATTGCCGGTGATGGTCCAGCCGGTTTCGGTCTGCCACCAATGATCCACCACGGGTTTTTGCAACAGCCGTTCTGACCAAATGATTGTATCAGGGTCACAACGCTCGCCCGCCAGATAAAGCGCTTCCAGCTTCGACAAATCATATTTCTTCAGAAAAACGCCATCCGGGTCTTCCTTCTTGATGGCGCGAATGGCGGTGGGCGCGGTGAACAGCAGCTTCACGCCATGGTCAGCGCAGACGCGCCAGAAGGTGCCCGGATCAGGCGTGCCAACCGGCTTGCCTTCAAACACGACGGTGGTGCAGCCGGCCAGCAGCGGCGCGTAGACAATATAGGAATGCCCCACCACCCAGCCGACATCAGAAGCCGCCCAATAAACATCGCCGGGCCTCATGCCATAGACCAGTTCCATGGAATGATGCAGCGCGACGGCATGCCCGCCATTATCGCGCAAAATACCCTTGGGCTGGCCGGTGGTGCCTGAAGTGTACAGGATATAAAGCGGATCAGTGGCGGCGACAGAAACGCAAGGGTGCGGCGCGGCGGCTGCCTCCACCGCCAGCAAATCCTCATCCCGTCCCGGCGTCAGATCGCAAGGCGCTTGCGGACGTTGCAGGATCAGCACGCAGGATGGCTTATGCGGCGAAAGCGCAATTGCCTCATCCAGCAGCGGCTTGTATTTGACGACGTGTCCTGGCTCCAAGCCGCAGGATGCGCTGATGATCGCTTTCGGTTTGGCATCCGCAATGCGGCTCGCGAGTTCCGCCGCCGCGAAGCCGCCAAAAACGACGGAATGCACGGCGCCAAGCCGCGCGGTGGCCAACATGGCAATCGCCGCTTCCGGCACCATCGGCATATAGATCACGACGCGATCGCCCTTGGTAATGCCACGCGCGGCCAGGGCGCCAGCCAGCTTCGCCACGCGGTTCTGCAATTCGGCATAGGTGATGCGCTGAATTTGCCCCGTCATGGGGCTGTCATAGATGATCGCATCCTGCTGCCCGCGCCCGGCGGCGACCTGGCGGTCCACAGCATTATGGCAGGTATTCAGGGCCGCATCGGGAAACCAGCGCCCATAAACGCCCATCGAGGTATCGAAAATCCGCCGCGGTGCGCGGTCCCAATCAATGCCGCGCGCAGCCTCTGCCCAATAGGCTTCGGGGTCGCGCTTCCAGCGCGCATGGGTCGCGTCATATTTCGTGGCCTCGGACATGGTTACCCCTTTGATGCGGCAGCGCCGGACTGAATTGAGCCTGCCGCCTTGGCGGGGCGCAGCGCAAGCCCCGATGCAATAATCGCGTGCCGCGCCGCCTGGTTTTGCGCTGGCGCAAGCCACCCGCCGAGATTTCTGGAAACCCTCAGCCAAACTATGCGAGGCTGAGTCCATGGCTCTGCCCCGCCCCACCCCAAGCCAGCACGCCCGTCCATGAGCGGCTTCCTCCGCCGTGCCCTGGGCGCATTCGGCAATGGGCTGAAGCCAAGCTTTCGCGAATCCCTCCGCGCCCGGGCGCATTTCCGTGCGCCCCTTCCCGCCGGCCCGCTGATCGCCCAGCGCTATGTGGTGTTTAATCTGGAATCAACCGGGCTTGATGTCAGCGGCGGCGACCGGCTGCTGTCCATCGGCGCAGTCCGGCTGCGCGATGGCGAGGCGCGCGAAAGCTTCACCACCCTGGTCAACCCCGCTTGCAACATCCCGCCCGGGTCCATCCGCTATCACGGCATTACCGACGCCATGGTAGCCGACTCACCGCCCGCCGCCGCAGCGCTTGCGCAGTTTCAGGAATTTAACGGTGATGATGTGCTGGTCGCGCATAATGCTGCCTTTGACCGCGCCCTGATTTTTTTGCTGGGGAGTTTCGCGGCGCGCCCGCCATCGGCAATCCCCTCCTGTGAAGTGTTGCGACGTCACGCTGGCTCGATCCGCAGGAGGCGGATCATTCCCTCGATGGGCTTTGTGGCCAGGCGGGCATTGCGATTGCCGGGCGGCATCAAGTGCTGGGTGATGCGGAGGCGACAGCGGCGCTTTGGGTCAGCCTGATCGCACGTGCCGCGGCGCGCGGCGTGGATGATCTGGCGGAATTGGCCCGGCGCAGCCGCCTGACGGCCGCCATGGCCGCGACGGCAGAGCATTTCTGAAAAGGCCGCCTACCAGACTTCACCTGTGAAACCCGCGAAGCTGGAGTGGGAGAAGCTGCGCACGGCTTTCAAAGCCTCCCGCAATGCCTGCCGCGCTTCCTTGGGCATGGCGGCCGTATCCACCAGATTGCCGGGGCGGCGGCCGGCGGCGTGATCGGCCAATTGCTGGCGCAAGACAACATCCAGCAGCAGGGCAAAGCCAGCCTGCACGCTGCTTGCTTCCCGCGCGGCGATGCTGCCGCGCGTGGCCAGGGCCGCAATGCGCGCTGAAGTCCCGGTTTCGGTGATGCCGTCGCGCAGCGCCAAAAGCCGGGTGGCGGCCACCAGCGGCATCAGCCCATGCAGCTTCAAATCCGTCCGGCTGCCGGGGCCGGGTTCATCATCGGCAAAGCCACCAAATAGCGTGAGCCCCACCTGCAGGCTGCTGTTTTGCGCTGCCATGGCCGCCAACCAGGGCGGGCGGGACGCCAATAGCGCGGCCAGATGTCGCCTGAGCGAAGCCGCCTCTGCCTCGCCCCCCCGCGTGGGGCGGAAATCAAATACGATATCGCCAAACAGCAAGGCCGCCCCGGCGCGGCGATTGGCCCAGACGCCCATTTGATCGCGCCATTGCCGCGCCGTTTTCCGCCAAAGCGGATTGCGCGCCATGATCCCCCCAGGGCAGTGCGGAAAGCCAGCCTGATCCAGGCGCTGGTTGAAATCCTCGGTAAAGGGGCGGAACCAGGCATCCACGCTGCCGTGATCCTGATCCGGGTAGTCTTCCAATATCAGGCCATTATCCTGATCAGGCGTGAGCAGGCTTTCGCCCCGCCCCAGGCTGCCCATGACCAGCAGGGTGAAGGGCACCGGCGCTGGGCCATGATCGGCGAGTGTTTCCGCAAGAATGCGCCGATGTAAACCCAGATTGGTGCCGTTCACTAGCCGCACCACGGCTTCCGCACTCAGCCCTCCGCCCAACAGCGCGCGGGCAATACCGGCCTGGGCCGCTTTGATGGCGGCGACATCGCCCGACAGCGCTGCGAGATGCGTCAGCAGCCCGCCGGAGACAGCCGCAAGCGCCTCGGCCCGATGCAGCATGCCAAGGCAGAGCCCGGCTTCATCCAGCACCGACAAATGCCTGAGGCAATGTTGGCGGAGCAGTGCAATGGCGCGCCAGAGCCCTTCATCCCGGGTGCAGGCGATCAGCGGCGCGGTCATGGCGGCCGCAAGCGGTGCCTCGGGGCCAAGGCGGAAGACCACGCGGCGGGCGATATCCTGTTCGGTCAGAATGCCAATGGCACGGCCTGTGTCATCCAGCGCCATCAGGACCGAAGCCCGCGCCGTAGCCATGGCGGCGATGGCTTTGCCCAAGGGCGTTGCGGCTGGCAGCGCCGGCGGCGCCGCACCCATGGCCGCACTGGCCAGGCCGGTCAGCACGGCGATGGGGGCATCAGCTCCCAGGTTAGGCTTTTCCGTCCAAGTCATCTCCAAGGCGCACGCCTTTCAATGACCCGTCATTTGCTGACATTTGGTTATGTCTCGGGCAAAACATCCTTTGGCTGATTGCGCCAGCGCAGGCTCAGCCCCGCCGGGTCGAAGCCGCGTTCCATTTCCTGCTGTGTCGAAAGCATATGAAACCGCAAGGCGCCGCGGATCGCGGGGCCCTCGTCCTTCCTTTGGTCGGGATGGATCGGCAGGGTTGCAAAAAGCGGTGCCTCGGCCAGCAGGGGGAGCGTCCGCGCATCATGCGGCGCGGCCAATTGCAGGCGCGCCAGATGCCCCGGCAGGGCAGTTAGGCTGTCGCCAAAAGCCGCCCTTTCCTCCTCCGGAGGGGTGCCATCGGCCATGAAATCGGCATGCAGTGCGACCAGGCTTTCCAGTAAAAGCGGCTCCTGACCCCGCCAGAAGGGCCGAAGCCAGGCCTCCGCCAGGGCCATGACATCGCTTTGCGCAGCCAGAAACACCTGCCAGCGGCAATGGTTCAGCGCGGCCTGAAAATCTGGATCACCGAAGAAGGCGACCTCATTCCGCCCCACCTTCACCCGGCAATAATCCAGCACCGTCTTTTGCGCGACAAAGGCGCCCTGGCGGTGCAGGAAGGTCCCGAAATCCTGGGGCGCCGGAGAGGGCGGGCTGCCCAGCAGGCGGCGTAGGAAGCGCATCAGGGGCTGAATTCCTTGTAAAAAAGCTTGTTGCGACTGGGTTAGCAGCATGTTATCGCCGCCAGCGATTCAGGCTGTCAAATGCCCGAATCGGGTCGCGCGTCAGCGTGGTCAGGGCAGGTCAAACAGGTCGCTCCCAAGGGGCGACCATCGGAGGAGGGAGTTTCATGCCGTTGGTTGAACCTGGGGGTGCGCCATCAAATACGGAAGCCCCCGCGGTGAGTGAGGCCACCGCTGCGGCCCATTGGGCCAAAACATCCAGCCTGATGCTGCTTGTTCTGGGCATTTGGTTCTTCGCAAGCTTCGTGGTGCATTTGATCGCCCCCTCGCTTAACAGCATCCGCATTCTGGGCTTCCCCTTTGGCTTTTACATGGCCGCGCAGGGCAGCCTGATCATCTTCGTCGTGGCGCTTTTCTGGTTCGCCAACCGCCAGAACCAGGTCGACGAAGAATTCGGCGTGCAGGAGGATTGATCCCATGAGCGGCGCTTCCAAGGAAAAGGACCCCTTTATCGCCTCGCTCGGCAAGATTTACGCCGGCTATACGGGCGGGTTCGCGGCTTTTGTCGTGATCATCGCCATTCTCGAACAAATGGGCGTGCCGGATCGCATTCTCGGCTATTTGTTCGTGGGCCTCACAATCGGCGTCTATGCCTATATCGGCATCATCAGCCGCACCCAGGCAGTCACTGAATATTACGTCGCAGGGCGGCGTGTGCCTGCACTTTACAACGGCATGGCAACCGGTTCGGACTGGATGTCAGCGGCAAGCTTCATCGGCATGGCGGGCAGCCTTTACGCCCTTGGCTATGGCGGTCTTGCCTTCATCCTGGGCTGGACCGGCGGTTACATGCTGGTCGCCATTCTGTTGGCGCCCTATCTGCGGAAATTCGGTCAATATACCGTGCCGGACTTCCTGGGCGCGCGCTATGGCGGCAATGCCGCCCGCCTGATCGGCGTGACAATCCTGATCACCGCATCCTTCGTTTATGTCGTTGCACAAATCGTCGGTGTCGGTATCATCACCCAACGCTTTCTGGACGTGTCCTTCACCCTTGCCGTGTTTGTGGGTCTTGCCGGCATTCTGGTCTGCTCCATGCTGGGCGGCATGCGCGCCGTTACATGGACGCAGGTGGCGCAGTATATTGTGCTGATCATCGCCTATCTGATCCCGGCCTTCCTGATGTCGGCCAAGGTCACGGGCGTGCCGCTCCCGCAGGTGATGTATGGCTTTGCGCTGGAGCGGATTGCTGAGTTGGAAAACGGCTTCCGCGCTGCGGGCATGACCCCGCCGCCCGGTGTGACCGGCTGGCATAGCGCGCCCTTCATCGGGGCGAATGGGCAATTCTCCTTGCCGGCGGCAATCAATTGGTTCGCGCTGGTTTTCTGCCTCATGGTCGGCACGGCTTCCTTGCCGCATATCCTGATGCGCTACTTCACCACGCCTTCGGTGAAGGAAGCGCGCCAATCCGTGGCTTGGTCGCTGTTCTTCATCTTCCTGCTCTACTTCACGGCGCCGGCCTATGCCGCCTTCGCGAAGGTGGAAATCTACCAGAACATCATCGGCCAACCAATTGCGAGCCTGCCGGACTGGATCAAGAACTGGCAGATCGTCTCCCCCTATGGCGTGCCGTGGATCAATATTGTAGACGTGAACCGGGACGGCATCCTGCAATGGAATGAATTTCGCATCCATCCGGACGTGGTTGTGCTTGCCACACCGGAAATCGCGGGGCTGCCTTATGTGATCGCGGGTCTGGTGGCGGCTGGCGGTCTGGCGGCGGCGCTTTCCACCGCCGATGGCCTGCTGCTCGCACTCGCCAATGCGCTGTCGCATGACGTGTACTACAAGATGATTGACCGCAACGCGCCGACCGCGCGCCGGCTGACCGTCTCACGCGTCTTGTTGCTGACCGTGGCAGTTGCCGCGGCTTGGGTGGCGGGCAATGCCGGGGCAGATATTCTGTTCCTTGTGGCCTGGGCCTTCTCCATCGCTGCCGCCGGGCTATTCGCGGCTTTGGTAATGGGGGTGTGGTATAAGAAAACCACCAATATTGCCGCTGTCGTCGGTATGGCCGTGGGCTACGTGATCACCTTTGGCTACATGCTGCATTCTGAATGGTTCGGGCTGCATTTCATTCAGCTCTTTGGCACTTCGGACAAGATTGTTGCCGCGGCACGTCAGGTGATCGCGATCAATCAACAATTCACGTCTGAGGCGCTCCGGGCTGAAGCTCAGGCCATTATTGCCAATGCAGCCAATGTGAAGGATGGGGCGCTCGCATGGCTTGGGAATATCTGGGGCAGCCCAATGAACACTGATACCGTCGTGCTGCGTAACCGGGTGACCGGGCGCATGTGGGGGATTGGCAGCATTTCCGCCGGGATCTTTGGCGTGCCGGTCTCCTTCCTGGTCATCTATGTGGTGTCGCAATTCACCACGGCGCCAAGCCAGGCGATGCAGGATTTCATTGACGATATCCGCATCCCAAAGGGTGGTGTGCGTCTGGCTGACAAGCGCGAGGCGGTGGAATAAAAAATCTCGCCCTTGGTTGAGACAATATTGGGGCGGTCGCGGTAACGCAGCCGCCCCATCAATTAGGGCTTCATGGAAAGCGATTTCATCCTTGGGTATCTGCCATTTTGGGTGGTGACCTATTTCCTGGCGCTGACCGGCTGGAGCTGCCTGGGGCGCTTCATGATGCAATTCTTCATGACGCCGACCAACAGCAATTACATCTGGCGCGGCTTTCAGATGCTGACCAATTGGGCGGTTTGGACCGCTGAGCGCCTTGTGCCTTCTTATGTTACGCCGCCCTTCCTGCCGCTGGTTGCGGCCTTTTGGCTGTTCGCGGTGCGGATGATCTTTGGCCTGTTGATGGTTGGGGTTGGCTATGCGCCGCGGATCAGCCCGCCCGGAGCAGAGTAGCCGCCATGATGACCCCGCAAAACCTTTTCGTGGCAATGGTTGCGACCTGCCTGCTGAATGGCATGATCAGCCCAACCCTGCCCATTGTCTGGCATCTCTTCCCCGTCTGGCTGCCGGAGCTTTTGCCACCAACCAAGGAGGTTGTGTTCTACGGTGCCTCCTTAATCGTCTCCACCGCGACGCTGTTGCTCTCTGCTGTGCCGGCGGCGATTGCAGAGCGGCTTGGCCTTAGCCTTGATAGGGCGATGATGGTCTGGTTCGGCATGGCGCTTTTGCTGGTCTTGCTGAGTCTGGGCTGAGCGCCGCTTCACGCAACTGCCTGTTTCCAGCCGCGCATAAAAAGGGCTAGGCTCTTCGTGACTGCCCCCGGATATCCTGGGAGCATAAGAACCACGGCTTGGAACGGCTTGAGGCATTGGCTGATCTGGTCATCCGGCGCGCGCTTGGCTTCGCGAGCCTTGCCATCGTGCTCATTTTCCTGTCGCTTACTTTCCAATGGGCGCTGGCGCTCCGTTCCGGCGCAATGCTGGTGACGTTGCTGTGGCTGATTGTGCTGCTGAAACTCGCCTACGTCCCAAGCCAGGATATGCGCCATAGCAAGATTTGGTTGATGGTGGCGGAACGCCATTCCCCGGATGCGCTGCCGATGCAGAACGCGATGCGCCTTGCCTTCGCAAACCGGCTGCGCTGGCATGCCGATAGGGTCGGCGCCGTGGCGATCTGCCTTTGGGGGTTTTATTGTCTGGTCAAGATCGTGACGTGAAAAGCGGCGCGCCTATTCCACCTTGATGCCCGTTGCCGCCACAACACGCTGCCATTGCGGCACATCACTTTCCAACAGTGCCGCCAGTTCAGCCGGGCCGGTCAGCAAGGGCGTGGTGCCGGCGGCGGCGAAGCGCGCGCGCACATCTGGCAGGTCACGAATGCTGCCCAAGGTTTCCGCCATGCGGGCGATGATGGCGGGCGGCGTGGCGCGCGGTGCGGCGATGGCATACCAATTCAGCGCGACATAGCCCGGCACAATTTCATTGATCGCGGGCGTATCAGGCAGGGCTGGCAGGCGCCTCGGCCCTGCCACACCCAAAAGCCGCGCACGACCGCCCTGCACATGCGGCAGGGTTTCCACCGTACTCGCGAAAACCATGTCTATTTCGCCAGCGTAAAGCGCGGTCATGGCTGGCGCCGCACCACGATAGGATACATGCGTCAAATCAAGATTGGCGGCGAGGGCAAACAGCGCGCCTGAAAGATGGTTGGAAGACCCAACGCCCCCGCTGGCATAGGTGAGCCGCCCCGGCGCAGCGCGGGCGGCATTCAACACAGCCTGCACGTTTTGATAGGGCGACGCCGCACGCACCACCATGGCGGTCGGAATATCCGCAACCAGGCTCACGGGAGCCAAGGCCGTGCGCGGATCAAGCCCGCGATTGGGGTAAAGCGCCGGCACGCTGGCCAGTGACGCGCTGGTCAGCACAAAGGCCGTGCCATCGGGTGGGGATTGCACCACGGTATGAATGCCGATGCTGCCGCCCGCCCCTGGGCGATTTTCGATAATGAAGGGCTGCCCAAGCCTTTCCTTAAGATGTTCCGCCAGCAAGCGGCCCACCAGATCAATCGGCCCGCCCGCGCCAAAGGGGATGACGATGCGCACCGGCCGATCCGGCCAAGGGGCTTGCGCCCCGGCACGGCCGATGAAGGGCAAGGCAAGCGCGGAGCCGAGCAGCACCCGGCGCGAGGCATTCTTCATGGCGGTTCTTCCTCCACCCGCATTAAAGGCTGATGTGGCGTTCCTGGGAATATGCCGGATCAGGGCAAGCACGGCAGATGCGGTGGGATCACCATGCCAAGGGAAAGCGGCACGGGCCAAACTTCCTCAATCGCGCGCAGCCGCCGAAAGCCCGCCGCCAGATAACCGGGCAGGGCGCGCGGATGATCCGCATTGCAAGTATTCACCGTGACCGCGGGCAGGCCGATATGCCAGGCGGCATCTATCGCATGGCGCAAAAAGGCCGCGCCAAGCCCAGTGCCAATCGCCCAGGGCATCAGCCCGAAATAGGAAAGGTTTGTGGTCTGCCCGCTGCGATGATCCAGCTCATAAAACCCGGCCGGTTCGCCATCCCGCATCAGCACATGCACGCTGACCGCAGGATGCCCGAGCATGCCGGCCAGTTCCGCGTCAGTTGCGATGCGACGCATCCACCAAAGCCAGGGCGCGCCCACCGTATCATACAGGTAGCGATAGAAGGGCACCGAACAATGCCGCACCCACTCCAAGCGCGCATCTGCCGGCAGGGCCGGGGCAGGGGTGGTTGGGGGCGCATCCATGCGCAGGAACGTCACCTGCACTTTTAAGCGCGCAACGGGTCCGGATGGCTGCATAAGGCAAGTCAGTAGCGCAGAACCGGTACCGATGGAAATCGCTGGTCTCGCATAAAAAAACACGCGCCCTAGAGGGGGCGCGTGCCTCAGTCCAAATCGCCAAACAAGCGATCAGTGTTCGACGTCAGCCCAAATCTTGCGCTTCACCGCATAGGTCAGACCCGCAAGGATCGTCAAGAAGATGATGATCTTCACGCCAAGGGCGCGGCGCTGTTCAAGCTCCGGCTCCGCGGCCCATTGCAAGAAGGTGCTAACATCATGCGCCATCTGTTCAACAGTGGCTGAGGTACCATCGGCATAGTCAACCTGATCGGGATTCAGCGGCGCGCCCATGGCGATTTGATTGCCCGGGTAGTAACGGTTGAAATGCATCCCATCCATTACGGTGACGCTGGGCGGCGGATCCTCATAGCCGGTCAGCAACGCGTACAGGTAATCTGCACCACCCGCCCGCGCCTTCGTCATGACCGAAAGATCGGGCGGAAGCGCGCCATTATTGGCAGCGCGCGCGGCGGCATCATTGGGGAAGGGGCTGCGGAAGCGATCCGCCGGTCGGCCGGGGCGTTCAAACATCTGGCCTTCGTCGTTCGGGCCATCCTTGATTTCGAACTGCGCTGCAATTGCTTCAACCTGCGCCTCGGTCAGCCCCAAGTCGCGCAGATTGCGATAAGACAGCAACCGCATGGAGTGGCAGGCCGCGCAAACTTCCTTGTAGACTTGGAAGCCACGCTGCGCGCTAGCGCGGTCATAGGTGCCGAAAACCCCATCAAAGGAGAATTTCCGATCCGGAATTGGAGTGGCTTCTCCCGCCGCATAGGCGGGGGGAGCGGCAATTAAGCCGACTATCAAGATAAGTACCTTGAAGGCAGTGCGCAACATGATCAGGCCTTCTCCATCGGCTTGGCTGCGGCGCCCATGGGCAACGGCCCCCCGCCCAGCACGGGTCGGGATATACTTTCTGGTAGTGGCAAGGGCCGCTCAAGCCTCGCAAGCAGTGGCAGAACCACCAGGAAGTAGGCGAAGTAATAGGCGGTGCAAATTTGTGCGATCAACACGTAGGTGCCTTCTGCCGGCTTGGCCCCAACCCAAAGCAGCACAAGAAAATTCACCGCCCAAAGCAGGAAGAACGGACGTGCCAGCGGGCGAAAGCGCATGGACCGCACCGGCGACCGATCAAGCCAAGGTAGAACAAACCAAATCAAGATCGAACCGAACATCAGCAGAACGCCGCCAAGCTTGTCCGGCACTGCACGCAGAATGGCATAGTAGGGCAGAAAATACCATTCCGGCACAATGTGCGGCGGCGTCACCAGCGGATTAGCCGGGATGTAATTGTCCGCATGGCCGAGGTAATTAGGCGCAAAGAATACCAGCCCTGCGAAAACGATGAAATAGACCACCAGACCCACGCTATCCTTCGCCGTGTAATACGGGTGGAAGGGCAGTGTATCCTGCGGGCCCTTGGGCTCAATGCCGAGCGGGTTGTTGGACCCCGTGATGTGCAGCGCGGCGACATGCAGGAAGACCACGCCCAGGATCACGAAAGGCAAAAGGTAGTGCAAGCTGAAGAAGCGGTTGAGTGTAGCATTATCCACGCTGAAACCGCCCCAGAGCAATTCCACGATGAAATTGCCCACCACTGGGAAGGCGCTGAACAGGTTGGTGATGACGGTCGCGCCCCAAAAAGACATCTGACCCCAGGGCAGCACGTACCCCATGAAAGCCGTTGCCATCATCAACAGGAAGATCGTGACCCCCAACATCCACAGCAATTCGCGCGGCGCCTTGTAGGAACCGTAATACATGCCACGAAAGATGTGGATATAGACCACAATGAAGAACATGCTGGCGCCATTCATGTGGACATAGCGTATCAGCCAGCCCGCATTCACGTCACGCATGATGCGTTCGATACTGTCGAAGGCGAGATGGGTATTCGCAACGTAATGCATGGACAGGAAAATGCCAGTCGCAATCATGATCATCAGGGTGATCATAGCGAGTGCGCCGAAATTCCAGAAATAATTGAAATTCCGCGGCGTCGGAAAGGTCCCATATTCCTTCTGCATCATGGTGAAGACGGGGAGGCGCTGGTCTATCCAACGCACCACCGGATTCGAGAATTCGCTCTTGTACAAGCCGATTGACATGTTCTTTTCCTCAACCGATTCTGATCTTCGTGTCGGATGTGAAGGCGTACTGCGGAACGTCAAGGTTCCGGGGCGCCGGTCCTTTCCGAATTCTGCCGGATGTATCATAGTGGCTGCCATGGCAGGGGCAGAACCAGCCGCCATAATCGCCGCGCGTATCAGTCAGCCTTTGGCCGGTGGGCACGCATCCTAGATGGGTGCAAATGCCTACCAGCACAAGCCATTGATCCTTTTGGACGCGGGATTGATCGGTCGCCGGATCGGGCATGGAATTGACCGGAACGGCGCGCGCTTCCTGGATTTCCTTGGCCGTACGATTGCGTACGAAAACCGGTTTGCCTCTCCACATCACGGTCACCGCCTGGCCTTCGGTGATCGGCGCCAGATCCACATCAGTGCTCGCCAGCGCCAGTGTATCCTTCGCGGGCATCAAGGAAGCGATGAAGGGCCAGGCCATGGCGCCAACACCGACCGCCGCGAAAGCGCCGGTCACGAGCTTCAAAAAGTCACGCCGCGGCGCGCCACTGGGCGCCGCATGAGCGGTATCAGCCATCCTCATCATCCCTCTGCAACGGGGAACCCCCTTGCCGAGGGCTTCACTTCGCCGCACGATTTAGGCCCGCACCCCTTGAGTGCCAAGACCACAATTAAATGGCGGCGCCGAAAAATCGACCCCGCCGGGTAGGGTCGATATAGTAGAGCGGTTTGCAAGGTGTAAATCCGCCCAGGCGTTTAAGAGGGAGTTAACTCATGGAAAGAAGCGCCACTGACCCTGCCAGCCACCCCTTCGTTACCCCTGCCCGCGCCTGGTTTGAGGAATTGCGGGACCGGCTTTGCACGGCTTTTGAGGCGATTGAGGATGACTTGGCCGCCGGCCCCCGTACCGGCCTGCCGCCGGGGCGCTTTACCCGTACCGCCTGGGAAAGGCCGGAAGGGGGTGGGGGCGTCATATCCGTTTTGAAGGGGCAGGTTTTTGAAAAGGTGGGGGTCAATGTCTCCACCGTCTTCGGCGAGTTTTCCCCCGAATTCCGCAAACAGATCCCTGGCGCCGAGGAAGACCCGCGTTTTCTGGCCACAGGTGTGTCTCTGGTGGCACATATGCAAAGCCCGCGCGTGCCGGCGGCGCATATGAATACGCGCTTCATCGTGACCCGGAATGCCTGGTTTGGCGGCGGCGGGGATATCACGCCAATGACGCCCGAAGCACCCGAAGCCCAGGCCGACGCTAAAGATTTCCACACGGCCCTCAAAGGGGCCTGCGACAAGCACGACCAAACTTATTACCCGCGCTTCAAGAAATGGTGCGATGAGTATTTCTTTCTGCCCCATCGCGGCGAACCGCGCGGGCTGGGCGGGATTTTCTATGATTGGCTGGGGGATCGCACGCCTGGCAAGGGGATTGAGGCCGATTTCAGCTTCACCCGCGATGTGGGCCAGGCTTTCCTGCAGGCCTATCCCGCCATCATCCGCAAACGCATGCATGAGCCCTGGACCGAGGCAGAGCGTGACCATCAACTAATCCGCCGCGGCCGCTATGTGGAATTCAACCTGCTGCATGACCGCGGCACGATTTTCGGCCTGAAAACCGGGGGGAATGTGGAAGCGATCCTGATGTCTATGCCGCCAGCGGTGAAGTGGCCCTGACTTTTAGCGGAAAGCCCGCAGCGCCAACCAAGCCCCAATCAGCCAAAGGCCGGCCCCAATGACAATAAGGATTTGGCGCCGATATCGCCGGTAATGTTGCCGCCGAAGGCCAAGGCCAGCGTCAGGGACGCATTGATCAGCAACACGCAAAACCCTCAGCCCTGCACGAATTGCTCGCGCGGCAGGCGGATCGCTTGCAGCCAGGGGGCGGCGGGTAACAGAAAGCTGCCCGTAAAGCCGGCCAAAACGCCGGACACCAGGCCCATGAGGGCAGCGAGCAACCGTTCCAGCGGCTGGTCGGGGGCGGGTAGCTTGGGCGCGGCCAGCGCCAGGGTCGCTGAAGCCAGCAGGCTCAGCCCCAAAAGCCCCGACAGCAAGCGCCCATCCACCGATGCCAAATGCCAGGCAGCGGCGATGGTGCCGACCACGGCGCAGGCCAGAAACACGCCAATGCGCGGCAGCACCTCGCGCGACTGGCCACCCGCCAAACCCTGCCAGAGATTGTTGACAAAGGCCGGCTCCAGCATCAACGCAATGGCCTCGGGGATCGGTCGCAGCAGGGCCACCAACGCGACACTCACGGTCGGCAGGCCAAAGCCAGCAACGCCTTTCACGAAACCAGCCAGGACGAAAATCAGGCCGATCAGGAAAACATCAGCCACGCTTTCGGCCCCGCTGCATCATCGCGCCAAGCGAGCAGAGCAGCGCCGCCACTGGCAGCAACCAGATGATGCGCGCGCCATAGCGCGGATGCGGCGCGGAAAGCCCGCCGCAGATCAGCGCATTGCCGAGCACCGCCGCCAGCAGGAACAGCACGAAAGCAAGCATCAGATCTTGCCAGCGCCAAGCGGCCCAAACCAGCAAGGGTAGCGCCAGCACCACCACCAGCAGATGCAAATGATTGAGCGGCATCAGCACATCCTTCAGCGCGGCTTGTGCCTGCCGCGCCTGATCGAAAGCCGCCAATTCGCGCGCTGAAAAACCCTGTTCAATACGCGGGCGGATCGCCACCGCGAAATGCGCCTCATCCAAGGTATCGCCAATACCAAAACTGCTGAGTTGTAGCAGCATATTACCGAGCATCGCGCGCGCCACGCCGAGCGGATCGGTGCGGAGGGTCTCACTGACAATCTGCCCGGCCTCCGGCGCCAGCATCATGCCGCCGAGAAAGCGCGGATTGCCGGCGGCATCGCGATTGACTGGGCTATCCGGCGCCCAGAGGAAATCATTCGCCGGCATGGGCAGATGATCGGTAAAGGCACAAAGATACCAGCCAGCATCCAGACAACGCGCTTTGAGCAGCGCTGTCGCCGGGCCGTCTTCCTGCAAGCGCGCCAGCATGAAACTGGCGCCATAGGGCGAAAGCGCGAAGCGCCCATGGCCCAAGGTATTGGTGATCAGCAGCACAGCCATCGCCAGCACCACGGGCACGACCATCGCCAAAAGCCGTACCGGATACCGCCAAAGACTGAGCAGCAGCGCAATCACCAAAAGCCCAAGCGCGAGCGGCAAATGGGCGAGATGCGCGGCAATACCCAGCGCAACCAGCACCACCAGATAGCCACGTTCAAACCGCGTCAGCGCGGCACCACCAAACCCCAGCAGGAACAAGCCCAGCACCACCACCGGCGCGAAAATATCGGGCATCAGTAGCGCCGCGCTGAACGGTGCCGCCGTTGCCAAAGCGGCAAAGGCGCAAAGCCCGATATGCCAAAGCGGTGTCGCATCACCACGCATCACGCGCTGCATCAGCCACAGCAAATGGGACAGGATCACACCTTGTGCGATCGCCGGTCCCCAAAGGCTGATGCGCCAATGAAACGCGTGCAGATATGGCCCATAAATATAAGGCTTATCCCAAAGCATCAGCGGCCCGAGTGTCTGATGCAAAAACCCGCCGCTATCGCTGAACAACATGGGGTAGCCATTGAAAAAGGCCGGCCAGATCAGCAATGCCGCGCCGAGTATAATCGTCGCGCCAGACCTCACCCCTGTTTCGCCGACCAACGTGCGGCGGCGGCGGCGTCCTCATTCTTCGCGGCCACCCAGCGCGCATCGCCACCGACGAATTCCTCGCGCTTCCAAAAGGGCGCCTTGGTCTTCAGCCAATCAATCAGGAAGGCGCTGGCTTCAAGTGCCGCGGCACGATGCGCCGATGCGGTCAGCACCAGCACAATCGGCTCACCAGGCAGAATGCGGCCAACACGATGGATCACCGTGCAGCCGGTGAGCGGCCAACGTGCCTCAGCCTCGGCCGCGATGCGGCCAAGGGCGCGTTCCGTCATGCCCGGATAATGTTCCAGCACCATCGCGGCCAGGCCATCATCGCCACGGCAAACACCGAGAAAACTAGCAACCCCGCCAACATCGGTGCGGCCCGCCGTCAGCGCCGCACTTTCGGCGGCCATGTCAAACAGCGCTTCCTGCACCTGGATACGCGCCATGGCTCAGCCCCCGGTCACGGGCGGGAAGAAGGCAATCTCATCCCCGGTTGCCACGGGATGATCCGGCGCGGCGAAATCCTGATTGACGGCAGCGCGGATTTGCTTGGCGTCAGCAAAGGCCGCTGCATGGCCGGGGCTAAGGGTCGCTAGCCAATCGCGCAGCCCGGCAATGTCGCGAATCTCGGCGGGCGGCGCCACGTCTTCTTCCGCGATGCCGGTCTTCTGGCGGAGCCAGGCAAAATAGAGAATCCGCATGGCGTTTCAGCGCGGTGTGGGCACCGAGGTGATGCGCCCGCCCGGCCCGATAATGGTGGTGGTGCCGCCATCACGCACCGCAATGCCGCCACCCGCTGTGCCGGGCTGGTTGAAGACCTGCGTGCGCTCATTGCCCCCGGCGACAATGCCAGCCGGCTGGCCGCCCGTGCCGGGAATCACGGTGCCTTCAACCCGCGCAGGTGGCGGGGCAGGCATGGCGGAAGGCATCGTGGCCGGCGGCGAGGGCGCGCGTGGCGGCACGGATGCCATGGGGGGCGGCATTGAACTGCTGCTGCGCGGTGGTGGCGGCGGGGGGGGCAGGCGCAAAGCATCATGTGGCGTCATGGGCGCGGGCGGCGTGGCGGGCGCGCGCATCGCCGCATAATCCAGGTTTTCAGTGCGCAGCACTTCCGCGCTGTTATCGCCGCTGGTCACGCGGCGCAAAGTCAGGCTATCCGCCAAAGGAATCGCGGCATTGCCGCTGGTATTCCAGCTTGGCTGCCAATTCGGCCCGCAGCCTTGCAGCGCCAGTATTGCCCCAAGCAGCAAAACAGAATATCGCATGGCTTTCCTCGTCCCTTCCTTGGCTAGAGCGTGTTGCGTTCACGTGTGTTCACGCCACCCACTCTACCTCGTTGTTTTTCGACCATCTTCACACGTGCAGATTTTCGATCTGAACGGGCACTGCTGTAAAATGCGCTGCCCCGGGTTCATACTCAAGACTGCCCTGGCGGTTTTGCCGGCGCATCATGGCTTTTCGGCGCTTCTGCCTGCGCGAGAGCAAGCCCCGCGCGCAAATAATCCCAACCCGTGATCAGCGTCAGCACCGCGGCAGCCCAGAGCATCCCCTCCCCAATCAGGGAGACCGGCAGGAAGCCAAGACCGACCACCGGCGCGCCGTTATCACCTGCAAGCAAGGTGCCAAGCGCGCCCATCTGAAACCCGGTTTTCCATTTCGCAAGCGGTGTGACCGGCAGGCCAACGCGCAATTCGGCCAGAAATTCGCGCAGGCCGGAGACGAGGATTTCGCGCAGCATGATGACAATCGCAGGAAACAGCCCGGCATCAGAAAGCCGCCCATAGCCTGCCAGCAGCATCAACACCGCGCCAACCAAAAGCTTATCGGCAATCGGGTCCAGCATGCGGCCAAAGTCGGAAACCGCACCGCGATCCCGCGCGATCTTGCCATCGAAGTAATCCGTGATGGCGGCAAGCGAAAACACGACACAGGCCGCCATATCCGCCTGCGGCGCGTTGATCGAAGCCAGCATCACCAGCAGAGGTATGGCCGCAATGCGCGAAAGCGTCAGCAGATTGGGCAGGTCGGTCAGCATTTCCCTTTCCTTAACCCGGAACGCAGCGTTTTGGCACCCTTGGACGGCAATATTCAGCCAAGCGCTGCATTCGGGTGGAAATGGTCGTGAATCCGCTGCGCCATGGCCGGCCCCACGCCCGGGCAGGCTTCCAGGTCCGCGAGCCCCGCCTGACGCACGCCTCGGGCCGAGCCGAAATGGTTCAGCAATTTGCGCTTCATCGCCGCCGCCACCCCTGGCACCTCATCCAATTCAGACCGCGTCAGCGCCTTGGAACGCCCGGCGCGATGGGCGGAAATGGCGAAGCGATGCGCCTCATCCCTCAGGCGCTGCAAATAGAACAGCACCGGGTCGCGCAGAGGAAGCTGGAAGGGCTCTCGCCCCACCATGTGAAACCATTCGCGCCCGGCATCGCGGTCTGGCCCTTTCGCCACCGCGACCAAGGGCAGATCATCCAGGCCGAGGCCAGCCATGATCTCTCGCGCGGCGGAAAGCTGGCCGGCGCCGCCATCAATCAACACAAGATCAGGCCAGCCTTCGCCAGCCCGCGCCGGGTCTTCACGCAGCGCGCGGCCAAAGCGGCGTTCGAATACTTCGCGCATCATGGCGAAATCATCATTAGTGGCGGCGGTTTTGATGGCGAATTTCCGATAGCCCTGTTTCATGAAGCCTGAAGGGCCGGCCACCACCATGACGCCATAGGCATTGGCGCCCTGGATGTGGCTATTGTCGTAAACCTCGATCCGTTCCGGCGCGCCGGGCAGGCCGAAAAGAGTGGCGGTGCCTTCCAGCAGCGCCGCCTGCGCAGTGCCTTCCGCCATGCGGCGTTCCAGGGCCTCGCGTGCATTGGTCGCGGCGTGTTCCAGCGCTTCGTGTTTTTCGCCGCGTTGCGGGCGACGCAATTCAATGCGCCGCCCAGCCTTGATGGCCAAGGCTTCGGCAATCAGCGCGGCTTCGGGCGGGTCATGCGACAGCAGCAGCAAGGGCGGCGGCGGCAAATCCTCATAAAGCTGGCCAAGGAAGGCGCCCATGACTTCCTCGGGGCTTTGGTCCTGTTTGGCGTGGCTCAAGAAAAAGGCGCGATTGCCGTTATTGCGCCCGCCGCGGAAGAAAAACACCTGCACGCAGCTTTGCCCCGCCGCCTGATGCAAAGCGATCACATCCGCATCGCCCAGCCCTTCCAGATTGACGCGATCCTTGCCCTGAATATGCGTGAGCCCCCGGATACGGTCCCTGAGCGCCGCCGCGCGTTCAAACTGCAAACCTGCCGCCGCCGCTTCCATCTCAGCGGCCAGGCGCTTTTGGATGGATGGCGTTTCGCCGGACAGGAATTGCTTGGCTTCCGCCACAAGCGCCGCGTAATCGGCCTGCGAGATTCGATCCACACAGGGCGCGGCGCAGCGCTTGATTTGGAACAGCAGGCAGGGGCGCGTCCGGGTATCAAACACCGTATCCCGGCAGGACCGCAGCAAGAACACGCGCTGAAGCGCCGCCAAGGTCTGATTGACCGCCCAGACAGACGCAAAAGGCCCCCAATAGGAAGCGCCCTTCCGCCTTTCCCCGCGATGCTTGGTAATCTGCGGAAAAAAGTGGTCTTCCGTAATCACCAGCCAGGGGTAGGATTTGTCATCCCGAAGGACGATGTTGAAGCGCGGACGGAAGCGCTTGATGAAATTGGCTTCCAGCAGCAGCGCCTCGGCCTCAGACGCCGTGGTCACCACTTCCAAGGACCGCGTTTCGAACACCATGCGCCGCAGCCGTTCCGGCAGGCGGCTCAACTGGGTATGGGAGGTAACGCGCTTCCTGAGCGACCGCGCCTTGCCGACGTAAAGCGCCTCCCCCTTTTCATCCAGCATGCGATAGACGCCAGGGGTGAGCGGAAGGGTCGGCAGCGCCGCTTCCAACACCGCCAGACCCTGGAAGGAGGGGCTTTCCGGGGCGGGGGGCGCGGTTTCGGTCATTCTTCTTATCTTATGGCAAAAGGGAGACGAATTTGTCCACGAAACCTGTGGATAAACCTGTGGGAAGCCACCAAGACAATTCGGTTAAGACTATGTTACACAATCATTCTAAGTCATCGCCCAGTTCTGAGGCGTTCAGCCTATAGCAAATTAAGCTATTGTTTTGTAGAGTTTTTATTTGCAGGCGCAATCTTACTCTGCCGTCAAGGGGGAAATTTGCGGTCACCCGCAAAAAGCTCCTGGGCGTGGTTATCGGGCAGTGGACAATCCGCAGCGCGGTCAATGTCAAAATCGTGATCTTTCAATGACAACGCCGACGTTGATGCCACCGGGCATCGCGTCCGGCTTGGACACCCCCACCCTGACACGCCGAATGCGCGTATCTTCCAAAAGGCTGATGGCGATACGCTCGGCCAGGGTTTCAGCCAGCCGAACATGCGCGGAAGTGGCAATCCGCCGTGCGGTTTCGGCTGCGGCCGCATAGTCCACCACACGGGATAGCCGGTCCGGCCCTTCGGCTACGGGGGCTTCCTGATCCTCCACCGCCAGTTCCAGGTCCAGGATCACGCGCTGCGGGCGCGTTTCCTCATGCGCATAAACGCCAAGCAGGGCCTGGACTCCCAGGTTGCGCACAAAAACCAGCCGCAGCCCCGTCGCGGCATCTGGGGCGAAGCTCATTCCAAGGGTTCCTGCCCGAACGTCGGCGACCATTGCAAATGCTGCCCGCCATCGAGCGCAATCATCTGCCCGGTCATGGATGGCAGCGACAGGATCGCCATCAGTGCGCGCGCCACTTCTTCCGGGCTGGTTGGCCGTGAAAGTGGAGTCGCCTCAGCCTGCCGGTCAAAATGCTTCTGGGATTGGCGGGGGCTGGGCAAAGCGGGGCCGGGCCCGATCGCGTTCACCCGAATGCGCGGGGCGAGGGCCAGGGCCAGGCTTTGCGTCAGCGCCCAAAGCCCGGCCTTGGATACAGTGTAGGAAACGAAATGCGGCGTCAGCGACCAGACGCGCTGATCGAGCATATTGACTACCAAGCCCTGCGCCGCAGCCGGTAGCGCCTTTGCAAAAAGCTGCGTCAGCACGAAGGGCGCGCGCAGATTGGGTTCCATATGCCGGTCCCAGGATTCGCGCGTTGCGTCATCCCATTCATCACGTTCGAAGGTGGAGGCGTTGTTGACCAATACACCAAGCGGCCCAAGCGCCTTGGTCGCATCCGCAATGAGCGGCGCCACTTCGGCTTCCTGGCCGAGTTCAGCCCGCAGCGTGATGGCACGGCGGCCAAGGGCGCGGATTTCTTTCGCCGTCGCTTCCGCCGCATCGGCGCTGGCGGCGTAATTGATGGCGACATCAAAGCCAGCTTTGGCAAGCGCAAGCGCCATGGAACGGCCGAGCCGCTTGCCAGCGCCCGTGACCAGCGCAGCGGGGGGAATGGTGGAGGGAATCATCTGGGGTTTCATAGCCGCAAAACGCGGCGGGGCCTATACCACGCGCGACAGAAGGCACTTGTCCTGCTAAGCCCCCTTCACCATGTCCACCATCGCCGTCCCTGCCGCCCGCATCGCCGAAGAAGCCGCCCGCAGGCGGAGCTTTGCCATCATCGCTCATCCTGACGCGGGCAAAACCACGCTCACGGAAAAACTGCTGCTGAAGGGCGGCGCCATTCAGCTTGCTGGCGCGGTGCGCGCCAAGGGCAATGCGCGGCGCACGCGTTCGGATTGGATGAAGATCGAACAGGACCGCGGGATTTCGGTAGCGACCTCGGTCATGACTTTTGAGCGTGATGGTGTGGTGTTCAACCTGCTCGACACGCCAGGTCACGAGGATTTTTCGGAAGACACTTATCGCACCCTGACCGCGGTTGATGCCGCGGTGATGGTGCTGGATGCTGCCAAGGGGATTGAAAGCCAAACGCTCAAACTGTTCGAAGTTTGCCGCATGCGCGATATTCCCATCATCACCTTCATCAACAAGATGGACCGCGAAGCGCAGGAGCCTTTCGAATTGCTCGATGAAATCCAGAACCTGCTGGCGCTGGATACCACACCTGCCGCCTGGCCAGTGGGCCGCGCTGCTGATCTCGCCGGGGTTTATGATCTGGCGACTGATCGCTTTCTGCCGGTGGCGGCAAGCGCAGAACCGGTCCAGCTTGAATCGTCGGAAGACCCGAAACTCGCGGCACTGGTGGGCGATGAAAGGGCGCTGGCGCTTTCCGAGGAAGTCTTGCTCGCCCGCGCCGGCTATCCGGAATTCGATGTGGATCGTTTTCTGGAAGGGTCTTTGACGCCGGTATTTTTCGGCTCGGCGCTGCGCGACTTCGGCATTGCGCATTTGCTGGATGGGCTCGCGCGCCACGCACCGCCGCCGCGCGCGCGGCCGGCGGATCAGCGCCTGGTGACACCCGGTGAGGAAAAGCTGACCGGTTTTGTCTTCAAAATCCAGGCGAATATGGACCCCAATCACCGCGACCGTGTCGCCTTTGTGCGGCTATGCAGCGGGCGGCTGACCAAGGGCATGCGGTTACGCCAAAGCCGCACCGGCAAGCAGGTGCCGGTGAATGCGCCGCTGTTTTTCTTCGCGAAGGACCGGCAAGTGGCAGAGGAAGCCTGGCCCGGAGATGTGATCGGCATCGCCAATCACGGTACGCTCCGCATCGGTGATACGCTAACAGAAGGTGAGCCGCTGGACTTTCACGGCGTGCCTTCCTTCGCGCCGGAAATCCTGCGCCATATTCGGTTGGATGATCCTATGCTGGCCAAAAAGCTCCGCACCGCGCTGGATCAATTGGCAGAAGAAGGCGTGGTGCAATTATTCCGCCCGCGCGATGGATCTCCGCCCGTGGTCGGCGTTGTCGGGCAGCTGCAATTGGATGTGCTGCAAAGCCGGCTCAAGGTGGAATATGGCGTGCCGGCGGGGTTTGATGGCACACCCTGGGAACAGGTGCGCTGGATGGTATCCGATGAAGCCGGCGCCCCGGATCGTTTCGCGGAAGCCAATCGGCGCGATGTCGCGGAAGATCATGATGGCGCGCTTGTCGCGTTTTTCAGCAGCGATTGGCGCCGCCGTCGTGCGGAAGAAGAATGGCCGGCGATCCGCTTCCATGCCGTGCGCGAACAGCACGGGGTGGGCGGGGGGAAGTAGGCCTTCCCCCGTTCTCGCAAGCCATTGGCTTGCGTTTGTTTATAGCGGATTGTGACCGATCCGCCCTCCAACGCCGGCGCGCGCCTCCGCGCGCTTGGCTTGGCCGCATAAGCAGCGGCGCCCATTCGGGCGCTCGCCCGCCTGTGGCGGGCGCAACTGGCTCATAACGGGGATTGTTATTACTTCACGGCAGAGAAGGAAGTCGGCTGAAGAATCTCATTCATCACCCTCGTCAGCAGCGGGCCATTCGCTTCGGTTTCCGCGCGCGCCTTGATCCAATCCGGATCAGCCTGGAACTTCGCCCATTTTTCTTCGCGTTCCGCGAGTGACTTCCACGCCACCATATAGGTCAGGCTGTGGTTGGAATCGCCGATCAGCGTGGTCCAGAAACCCGCCTGGCGAATGCCGTGCTTGTCCCAGAGTTTCAGCGTGATGGTGTCAAACCGCTTCACCAGATCGGGCAGGCGCCCGGGCTGGCAGTGATAAATACGAAGTTCATAGAGCATCGCTTTTCTCCCTTGATGCGATTAATCCAATTTGGCGCCGGAGATTTCCACCAGGTCGCGCCAAACGCGATCCTGGCTGCGCACAAATTCCGTGAAGCCCTCCGGCGTATCATCCGAAATGGCGCTGAAACCAAGCGGGATCAGCTTTTCGCCATATTCGCGGTCGCGCGCCGCGCCGATGGTAGCGCGGTGCAAAGCCTGTACAATCGGCGCTGGCGTACCGGCTGCGGCGGAGATGCAATACCAGAATTCCATATCCATGTCGGAACCGAGGATAAGTTCCGCCATGCCGCGCACATCCTCAAGCCCGGCGACCTGAGGCTGGCGCCTCTGGCTGCCCACCGCCAGCGCACGCAGGCGCCCTTCGCGCACATGCGGCATCAGTGCGGGCATGCCATCAAAAATCATATCCACATTGCCGGCAATCAGATCATTCAAGCCCGGCGCCAGGCCGCGATAGGGCACATGCGAAACCTCAATCCCTGCTGTCTTCATCAGCTTCGATATCGTCAAATGGCTGATCGTACCGATGCCGGATGATGCTGCGCTGATCTGCCCTGGGTTGCGCTTGGCGTCTGCTACAAATTCCTCAAAGGTTTTCCAGGGGCGGTTGGCATTCACGACGAACAGTGTGGACCCGACCGATACGCGCGAGATATGCGTGAAATCACGGATGCCATCGAAAGGCATGCCGTTTCGGTAAAGGTATTTGTTCGCGAGCAGGATCGTCGCTCCGCCCAGAAACAGCGTATGGCCATCCGGCGCGCTGCGCGCCACGGCTTCGCCCGCGATATTCCCGCCAGCGCCGGGGCGGTTATCAATCACAACTGTCTGACCCAGCAGCGGCCCCATGCGTTCAGCGACCAAACGCGCGGTGATATCGGCAGCACCGGCGGGCGGGAATGGTACCACCAGGCGCAGGGGCCGCGTTGGAAAACCCTGCGCCCGCGCAATGGCCGGCGCGGCAAGCCCCGCAATCAGTGCGGCGCGGCGGGTGAGTTTGATCATGCTGACCTCCCTTTATTTATGATGTTGGTTCGCGGTGCAATTCCACCACAATGCCTTCCTGTCCTGGCAGCGCCGGATAGCGGTGCATCACTTCCGGATCATGGCCGGGCACGATGTGCTTTGGGCTGGGTGCCAGCGCACGGAGCTTATCAAATCCTTCCAGCATTTCACCGATATGAAACGCCGTGGTGAAGGGCCGGCCGGCTTCCATATTCTCATAAAAATGCGTCACATCGGAAGCGAGCACCACGCGCCCGCGCGCCGTATTCACTCGCACGCATTGCAGCCCCATGGAATGCCCGCCACAGGCATGTACCGTGATGCCGGGCGCCACTTCCGCATCGCCGTTGTGGAAAATAAGACGCTCGGCGAAATTCATGCGCACCATGCCAACCACATCCTCAACTTCAAAGGAATGGCGCAGCTTGGGGTATTTCATGTAGCGGCCGGTTGCATACTGCATTTCCGATTCCTGCAAATGAAACTTGGCCTTGGCGAATTTATGGAAGCTGCCGACGTGATCGTAATGGAGATGGGAAATCACTACATCTTCGACCTTATCGGGATCAACGCCGATCAGCTTCAGGCTTTCGACTGGGCAGCGCAGATAATTGCGCTTGCGCTTGGCGGCGACCTCTGCCGTGAAGCCGGTGTCAATGATGACGGCGCGGTCTTGATCCACCGCGGCCCAGACGAAGTAATCCATTGGCATTGGCGCATCATGCGGATCGCCGCCGATGAAATGCTCGGCGCGCTTGGCATCGCGCAGGGCGTAGCGCAGCGCATAGACGCCGTATTCGGGTTCAGTCATGCCATATGCTCCTGTCTCAACGGCACCATCCCAAGCGCGAGCCCGACCATGGAGGCATCGCGCAGAACGGACAGAAAATCACCAGGCTGATTGGCGTCACCCACCACCGTAAAGGGAATGCCGCTCGCCTTCACAGCCGGCAGCGCATCAAGATTGGGCAGCGCGCCAATCGCGGCAATCACCTGCGTCAAGCCAGCCACCTCTCGCGCGGCGCCATCTTCCGTGAAATGCAGCACATCGCCCACCATGCGCGCATCGCGCGCCTTGGTGTGAAAGCTGGTCCCGGCAGCGCGCAGGCGGATCATCAGATCGGTGCGGTTATTGCGTGCCATGGCGGGCGCGATGGCGGGCAGTGCCTCAAGGATCGAGATGCGGCAACTACGCTGGATCAAAACATCCGCCACTTCCAGCCCGACAATACCGCCACCAATCACCGCCAACCGCGCGCCTTCAGGCACCAAAGCCGGATTGGCAATGACATCCCAGGCTTGCAGCGGCGCAGCGCCGGGCAGCGTCAGCGGGCGCGGCTTGGCGCCAGTGGCCAGCACAACATGATCCGGCGCCAAGTCCCTGATGGCAGCGGCCGTAGCAGCGACGCCATAGCGCACCGGCACGCCAAGTACGGTCACCTGATCCCAGCGCCAGGACCAGGCGGGGCGCACTTCTTCCTTATCCGGTGCTGCTACGGCCAGATGGACCTGCCCGCCAGCGCGCGCCGCTTTTTCCCAAATCTCCACCTGATGCCCGCGTGCGGCGGCGAGCCGTGCAACCTCGGCACCCGCCAAGCCGGCACCCAAGATCAGTACGCGCTGCTTCACCGGCGCCGGCGCGAATGGCCCATCAATGAATTCCGGCGCTTCCAATTCCGTACCCAGCATGGGGTTCACCACACAGGCGACATCCCGTTCCAGGGTCAGACGTTCAAAACAGACATTGCAGGAAATACAGCCGCGAATGGCAACCTTGCTCTCCCCAAACGCCTTGCGCGGCCATTGCGCATCCGCCGTCAGCGCGCGCCCCAAGGAAACATAACCCGTCGCCCCCGATGCCAGCACCGCCTCAGCATCCTCGGGCGAAAGGATGCGCCCGGCAATAATGGTTGGGATCGAAACCGCATCCGTGATCGGCTTGGCATGCGGCTCCAAAGTGCGGCGCGGCATGGAAGGCGGCTGGATGCAAAAGCGCGACAATTCAGGGCTTTCATTCGTGCCACCCGAAAGATCAAGCGCCGTCACCCCCGCCGCCTCCAGCAGCTTGGCGAGTTCGACGATTTCCTCAATCTTATAGCCACCATCGCAATATTCGGTGCAGGAAATCCGCACCCATAGCGGAAAATCCGGCAGCGCATCACGCAACCGATGCACGGTTTCCAAGAGCATACGCGCCCGGTTTTCGAGCGAACCGCCATAGCGATCGGTCCGCTTATTGATCCGCTGCGTGAGAAACTGATGGAGCAGATACCCGTTGGCGGCGTGCAATTCCACCGCATCATAACCCGCCCGCCAAAGTCGTCTGGCGGCAGCGACAAAATCCTTCTGGATTTCGGTGATCTCCGCCTGTTCCAGCGGCCGCACCTCATCGCCTGTATTCGGATTGCGCCAGGGCGAGGGTCCGACGGGTTCCATATTCAAAACTATGCGCCGCAACAGCGCACCGCGATGATTGATTTGCCCGACCGTCACGCAATCATGCCGCTTGATCCCTTCCACAAGCCGCGCAGGCCGGGGATGAAACGGTCATGATAAATCCAAAGTGAGTTATTATGCGCGCGCCCACCCGCACTGACCGCCATGGCTTCTGTCACAATGGCGGCGACACCGCCCTTGGCGCGTTCTTCGTAATAGGCGCGGTCACGCTCGGTCGAGAGACCATCACTGGTGCTGAAATTCGTGCCCATCGGCGCCATGATGAGCCGGTTTTTCATCCGGAGCGGCCCGATCCGCCCCGGCTGTTGCATCAGCAAGGTCATCGGCGGTTACTGCGCGTTGTCGGCATCAAACACGGCCTGCACCACTGCCGGATCGCATTTAATTGCCACACCCGCACGTTCCAATTGCAGCTTCATTGGCACACGGCTATCAAGGTTTTCCCAGCCACGATTCAGCGCCTCATTCATTTCTTCCAGCGTCAATTGGCAAAGCCGCATCGGCACATTCAATTCGCGGCCCATGGTGACCGCCAGCGTCACATCCTTATGCGCCAGCTTCAGCGCAAAGGCGGGCGGATCATATTTGTCCACCAGGAATTGATCCGTGATGCGATCAAAAGTGCGCTTGCGCCCCAGCGCGCCCTGGCGCACGGCCTTCCACAAATCCAGCGGGTCCATTCCCGCCCTCACGCCCATGGAAAATACCTCGGCCATCGCCGTTTGGATAGCATAGCCCGCCATGTTATGAACGAGCTTCGCGACCGTCGCGGTACCAATCGGGCCGATATAGGCAGCCTGGTCACCAAAAGCGTCCAGCACTTTTTTGTATTTGTCGAACACTACTTTGTCGCCGCCAACCCAGATGGCGAGCTTACCAGTCTCCGCCCCCTTGGGCCCGCCGCTCACCGGCGCATCAAAACCATAAGCACCTTTGGTCGCAAGAGCTTCGGCCATGCGCTTCATCAGCCCCTGCGAATTGGTGGAAAGATCGAAATAGGCTGCGCCTTTTTGCACGCCGGCCAGGATGCCATCAGTGCCGAAAATCACCGGCTCCACTTCCTTGGGTCCTGGCAGCGAGGTGAAAATCACCTCACATTGTTCTGCCACGGCCTTGGGCGTTTCCGCCCAAGTGGCGCCGGCAGCAAGCCGATTGGCGCCGGCTTCGCGGCGAATGTCATGCACCACCAGTTGATAGCCGGCCTCTTGCAGATTGGCGGCCATGAAGGCGCCCATGGTGCCCAGGCCAATGAATCCGATTTTCATGGCGTCAGCCCTTCTTTGCCTGGTCCTGTACTTCAAACACATCAACGGCGACATGCGCTGCCGTCATGGCGGAAGGCCAGCCGGAATACATCGAAAGATGCGTGATGATTTCTGAGATTTCCGCGCGCGACAGCCCATTGGTCAGGCCGCGGCCGATATGGCTGTTCAACTGTTCCTGCCAGCCCATGGCGACAAGGGCTGCAATCGTCACCATGGAACGGTCGCGCTTGGAAAGCTGGGGCCGTTCCCAGACATCGCCATAAACATATTGGTGGGTCATCTCCACCAGCTTCGGGAAATCCGGATTGATACGGTCGCGGCGCGCGGAAGGTGGGGCTGCCATGGGAGTCTCCTCATTCGGTGTCAGCACAGCACCGGCAGAGGAATGGCTGAGCGCGCAGCGCACCCTAACCCTGACCTTCCCCCGCTTCTTCTGTGTTGCGACCATCCTGCGGCCAGTATGGCCGCGCCGCAAGCGGGTGATCAGGCGCCCGCGATGCGCCGCGCGGCAAGATCAAGCGCTGCCGCCACCGTCGCCGCACGTACCGCTGCGCGATCACCTGGGAAGACATGGCGTTCCACAAGCGTTGCGGCGCCGTCGCGTGCGCAGCCGATGAATACCAACCCAACCGGCTTGCCCGACGTGGCGCCACCTGGCCCCGCAACACCGGTGCAGGAAAGGGCGAGTGAAACAGCAGCCCGCGCACGCGCCCCTTCCGCCATTTCACGCGCCACGTCTTCACTGACAGCACCTTGCGCCGCCAGGGTTTCGGGGCGCACGCCGACCAACTTCTGCTTGGCATCATTCGCGTAAGTGACAAAACCCGCCATCACCACGGAAGATGAGCCCGCAATCGCTGTCAGCGCTGCGGCAATTAAGCCACCAGTGCAGGATTCCGCGGTGGCCAAGGTCATGCCCTTGGCATCCATCTGCGCCAGCAAGCCGCGCGCCTGATCAAGCGTTGCATCGGGTAGCATGGGTCAGATCACTCCCGGCAAAAGGGGGCGCGCCAGGATCAGCGTCAAGGCCGCCAGCGCCCCCGCGACAATATCATCCAGCATGACACCAAAAGCGCCTTTTTGCCGATCCGCCCAGGAAATCGGCCAGGGTTTGAGGATATCGAAAACCCGAAACAGCCCAAAGGCAAGCAGCACGCCCCAGATGCTGGCGGTCATGCTCAGGCCCGCCAGCGCAATCAGCATGCCGGCCGCTTCATCCACCACAATCCAGCCAGGGTCTTGATCAGTGGTTTCGCGCAGCACCTGGCGCACCGCGTAAAAACCAATGAGCGTCACAAAATTAGCGAGCAACAAGGCAGGCATCGGCCCGAGCAAAGCAGCAGGCAAAACCACCAATGATCCCCAAGTGCCGGGCGCTGGTTTCAGCCGGCCTATGCCACCCATCGTTGCCACCAGCAGGGGCAGGTTCATTTTGCGCTGGCCAGCCAGCTTGCCATGGGGTGTGGCGCCGTCATGGGTGGGTTCTGGCGTGCGCGATAAATCACCGCACCTTCCACAATACGCTGCACGTAATTGCGTGTTTCGGCGAAGGGAATCATCTCCATCCAATCGAGTAGATCGCGCTGACCTCGCAGCGGATTACCATAGGTGCCAAGCCATTCATCCACGCGCCGCGGCCCGGCATTGTAGGCCCCCGCCGCCATCACCAGCGACCCTTCAAAACGCCCGAGCATTTCTTCCAGATAGGCAGCACCAAGCTTGATATTGGTCTGCGGATCGGCGGTCAGCATCTCGATCCTGTAATTCACGCCAATCCGGCGCGCTACAGTCTGCGCAGTCGCCGGCAGCAATTGCATCAGACCGCGCGCATTGGCGCTGCTGACCGCTTCCGTGTCAAAGTTGCTTTCCTGCCGTATGACCGAGAAGATAAGAGGGGGCTCCGGTGATGTTACCGGCACACGGACAGGTGAGGGCCAGCCTTCCGGCAACAGGATATCGCCTTCAATCGCCGAAGCCCGAGCCACCCATACGGCATGGTCTGGTCGGCCGATATGATTGGCGAGCCTCACGGTCAAAAGCCGATCCTCAGCGTCAGCCGCCACCGCACGCAAACGCAGCAGGAATACGCGCGTTCGGCGCGTCTCCCCAAGCTCTGCCAGCGTCGTCACCGCGCGCGCCAATTCGCGCTGGGCGAATTCCTGCACGCGCTTTTGATCAATCTGCGGCGTTTGCAGCGCACGCAGGCGACGATCAAGCGACTCTTGGCTGTCACCCATTGTCAGTGCCGCAAGCTGGCCGTAAAACGCCGTCGGCAATTGCGCCGCTGCCGCATAGCGTTCGCGTGCGGCAGCATTGGCACCACGCGCCGCTAGTGCCCGGCCCTCCCAATAAAACGCGCGTGCGCGGGAAATGACGGAACGCGTGCCAAGCGCCATCGCGACAAAATGCCGCTGCGCCGTAACAGGATCGTTCAAAAAGCGCAGCGCAATGAAACCCGCCAGGAATTCCGCTTCAAGCCGCCCTTCGCTGCCCATGGGCTGACCATGAAAGGCCGCAATCCGATGCGCATGCTTGGCGTTGTTCAAGCGCAACAGCTTGCGTGCCAGGATTTGCCGTTCCGCCCAAACCGCACGCGCTATGTCGTGGGGCATATTTGCCTGGAAGGGTTCCGCCACTATCCAGCTTGCCACCGCGTCGGCATCCTGATCGCGCCGCCGCAGCAACCGCGCCCTTTCATAGGCCCAGGCAAGGTCGAGGGGTCGAAGCAAGATTTGGTTCTGTTGCGGCTCTCCAGCGATGGCCATGCGCATTCGGCCCCAACCCAGCGCTACGCCGGTCAGGCGTTCAACTGCGCGCTGTGCGCCTTGCATGTCACGCGCGAAAAATAGCCGATCGAAACGTTGCTGGTGATCCTCCTGGCTGAGCAGCCAGCCGAATTGCGCCATGATGGCAGTTTCAGCCCTGGCATCGCCAGGCGCTTCCACCCAGGCGCGGCAGAGGGTCTGTTGGGCGCCGGCTTCCCCTTGCAGATTCGGCGCAGCCTCAGCACCAGGTCGTGGCACAGCGCCAGGTGTATTGTCCGGTCCGCGCCGCATCATATCCAGGAAATTGCCTAATGGTGCTTGACTTCTCGTGCTACGCGTTAGCGCTTCAGCGTGGCGCAGTGCGGCAGAAAGGCTGCGCGGCGGGAAGGTGCTGAAATGCGCCAGCACCAGCGGATCATCCGCTGGCCCTCCAAAGGCGGCTTCTGCCCGGCGCGCGATGGTATCCACCTGCGGCCAATCGGGATTGTCGCCCAAAAACCCGACAAGCTCTGCTGCCGTTGCTGGCGCGGTGCGATGCGTAAGGCGCATCCACAGTACGATTTTTGGCACCAAGGGATCAGCGGCGGCGGCATAGGTTTCGGCTTCCGCCCAGCGCCCCCCATTGGCGGCGGCGATGGCCGCCTTGCCGGCTGTGATGCGCGCGGCCTGGGATGAAGCGGTTTGGGCGATAGCCGTAACGGGAAGCAGCAGCGGCAGGTTTAACAGCAACCGGCGCGGAACCCTCATGATACTGCTATCCCCAAAGCCTTATGCGCGCGCCATGCCGCGTTTCAGATGGCAGACAAAGCGCCGTGATGCCAGGCGCGACATCTGCGGGTTGAGGGATTGTGGAGGGATCTTCGCCCGGCATGGCCGCGGCGCGCATTTTGGTGGCGACAATTTCTGGGTCAACAAGGTTCACGCGCAAGGGTGTAGCCTCCACCTCCTGCGCCCATGTCATCACCAGATGTTCCATGCCCGCTTTGCTGGCACCATACATGCCCCAATAGGCGCGTGGGCGCAGCACGCGTCCGCTGGTCACAAACACCGCGCGCCCCGCATCAGAAGCACGCAAAGGCGGATCGCAACTGCGGATCAGGCGCCAACTTGCGGTCAGGTTCACCGCCATCACCTCTGCCCAATCGCGCGGTGCAATATGGGCAACCGGCGTCAGCTTGTTCAAAGCACCCGCATTATGCACCAGAATATCCAGCCTGCCGAAGCGTTCCACAATGGAAGGCCCGATCATATCAATATCCCTCTCGGCCTTTTGCAGATCGAACGGCAGCAGCGTGGCGGGTTTACCGCCGGCGGCGCGGATCGCGTCATCCACTTCTTCAAGCCCGCCCTGGGTGCGCGCCACCAATACACATTGGGCGCCAAGCCTCGCCAATTCAAAGGCGAGTGCGGCGCCAATCCCACGTGACGCGCCAGTGATCAGCGCCACCCGGCCTTCCAACGCCGCCATCATCATTGTCCCGCCGGTTGCAGCAGGGAAAGCTGCCGGTCCGCATTATCAGTCGAATCCGTCAGCGGAATGGCATAATCCCCAGTGAAGCAGGCATCGCAGAAATGCGGCTTTTTCGCATCGCGCACGGCCTGACCCAGCGCACGATAAAGCCCATCGAGTGAAATGAAAGCAAGGCTATTCACGCCAATGATGCGCGCCATTTCGGCGATACCATGCTTGGCCGCCATCAGGTCTGCGCGTTCGGGTGTGTCAATGCCATAATAGCAGGAATGCGTCGTGGGCGGGGAGGAGACGCGCATATGCACTTCCGTCGCGCCTGCCTGGCGTACCATTTCGACAATCTTGCGGCTGGTGGTGCCGCGCACAATCGAATCATCCACCAGCACCACGCGCTTGCCCTGGATCATGGCGCGATTGGCGCTGTGCTTCAGCTTCACGCCCAAATGGCGGATTTGATCTGTCGGTTCGATGAAAGTGCGCCCGACATAATGATTGCGGATGATGCCAAGTTCAAAGGGAATGCCGGATTCCACCGCATAGCCCATCGCTGCCGGCACGCCGGAGTCCGGCACCGGTACAATCAAATCCGCAGCAACGCCGCTTTCGCGCGCCAATTCGGCACCGATGCGCTTGCGCGTTTCATAAACCGGCATGCCTTCCATGACGCTGTCTGGCCGCGCAAAATAGATATATTCAAAAATGCAAAAGCGGCTATCAGTGCGCGCAAAGGGCTTGATGCTGCGCAAGCCACTATCGTCAATCACGACCAATTCGCCCGCTTCGATATCGCGCACGAATTCCGCACTTACGATATCCAGGGCACAAGTCTCGGACGCCAGAACCAAACCGCCATTGGCAAGCCGCCCGAGCACCAAAGGCCGCACGCCCAAAGGATCGCGCGCGCCGATCAGCGCGCCATTATGCAAGGCAACCAGGGAATAGGCGCCCTGCACCTGCTTCAGCGCATCAATCAGCCGGTCAATCACGGTGGAATACAGGCTGATGGCAATGAGGTGAATGAAAACCTCGGAATCCGTGGTGCTTTGGAACAGGCAGCCGCGCCGCACCAGGGCCCGCTTCAGCGCATATGCATTGGTCAGATTGCCATTATGCGCGACCGCAAAACCGCCAAATTCGAAATCGGCATAAAGCGGCTGCACATTGCGGAGCGCAGTTTCACCTGTGGTCGCGTATCGATTATGCCCGACCGCATGCGGCCCACGCAGCGATGCGATGACCTTGGCTTCCCCGAAATTATCGCCAACCAAGCCAAGCCCCTTATGGGCGTGAAACAACCCGGCCTCATCCAAGGTGACAATGCCAGCCGCTTCCTGGCCGCGATGCTGCAGCGCATGCAGCCCAAGCGCCGTCAGTGCTGCGGCATCGCCGCCATTCCACACGCCGAAGACGCCGCATTCCTCATATGGCTTGTCATCCTCAAATCGCAGGGGCAGCGGCATGGTAACCTCAATTTCGGCTGCGCGCGGGGGGGCGTAGCAATTCTTCAACCGTGGGCGAACGCGGCAAGGGCGGTTCATTCAGCCGCGGGCGATATTCCGCCGGCATGATTTCAATCACCCGATGCGCGCCTTGCGAAAGTAGGGGCAGAGCACGGGCTTCCAGCACCGGTTCCGGCCAGCGTTCGCCGGGCAGCAGCAATCCGGCGACGATATAGGCGACCACCAGCAGAAAAGCGCCACGCGCTGCGCCAAAAACCAAGCCAAGCACGCGATCAACGCCGCCCAAAGCGGACTCCTGTACACGATCCGCCACCGCATTGATCATCAGCTTGAAGACAACCAGCGCCACCAGAAACACCACGCCAGCGCCAATCGCTTCCGAAAGCCAGGGCGGCGTGAAATAGGGGTCGAGGAAGGGCTGAACCTCCTTCCGCGCCAGCAGGGCGACCACCGCCGCGCCAACCCAGCCCGCCACGCCCAGCGCTTCGCGCACCAGCCCATGGAAAAAGGCGAGGATCGCCGACAAGGCAATCACCCCCAGCAGAATGACATCAACCCAATTCATCGCTGGTCTCTATAGCCCTGGCAGGCGGGCGCGTCACGCCTTGCCCTTCGCGGGCAAGGTCCTTTCCGCAAAGCGTGCCACCAGATCGGTCAAATGGCCGATTTCCGACAGGCCCAGCCCTTCCGTTGCTGCCGCCGCGCGCCCGCCACGCGCAATCCGGCGCGGCAGGGTGGCGGCAGTGAAGCCAAGCTTCGCCGCTTCTCGCAGACGCGACTCGGCTTGCGAAACCTGCCGCACCTCACCCGAGAGCCCGACCTCGCCAAAATACACCGCGCCCGAATCCGTGGGCCGATCCGTCGCCGCCGAGATCAGCGCCGCTGCCACCGCCAAATCCGCTGCCGGTTCGGTAATGCGCAAACCGCCCGCGATATTCAGATAGACATCATTCTGCCCGAGGCTGAGGCCGCACCGCGCTTCCAGCACCGCGAGAAGCATGGAAAGCCGGCCGGAATCCCAGCCCACCACCTGCCGGCGCGGCGACCCGCCCGAAGAAAGTGAAAGCAGCGCCTGAATTTCGACCAGCACCGGGCGCGTGCCTTCAATGCCGGCAAATACCGCCGAGCCGGAGACATTGCCGCGGCGTTCCGCCAAAAACAGGGCGGATGGATTGGCCACTTCCACCAGGCCGCGATCGGTCATCTCAAACACACCAATCTCGTCCGTGGCGCCAAAGCGGTTTTTCACCGCGCGCAGGATGCGGAATTGATGCCCGCGATCGCCTTCGAAATAGAGCGTCGCATCCACCATGTGTTCCAGTACACGCGGCCCGGCCAGCGTGCCTTCCTTGGTGACATGCCCGACCAGCACCAGCGCAAAACAACGCGATTTCGCGAGGCGGATCAACTCGGTGGCGCAGGCGCGCACCTGCGCCACCGTGCCCGGGGCGGAATCCAGCGCATCCAACCACACGGTCTGGATCGAATCCATCACCACCAGCGCGGCATCGGTTTCCTGTTCCAGGCTGGCGCCAATATCGCGCAGCGCTGAAGCGGCGGCCAATTCCATGGGGCTATCGGAAAGCCCAAGCCGCGCGGCGCGCAGCCTGACCTGCTCCACCGCCTCTTCGCCCGAGATGTAAAGCACCCGCCGCCCACCAGAGGCCAAGCGTGCCGCCGCTTGCAACAATATGGTGGATTTGCCGATGCCGGGGTCACCGCCCACCAGCACGGCGGAAGCGGGCACAAAGCCGCCACCCAAAACGCGGTCCAGTTCCGCAATGGCGGTGACGATACGCGGCGGGGGCGCGCTCTCCCCCTTCAGGCCAACAAATTCAACGCGCCGCCCGCCAGCAGTCTTGGCGGCGGGGCCGGGACCGCGCGGGGCGGTGGTTTCCTCGATCAGCGTATTCCATTCGCCACAGGCGTCGCAGCGCCCCTGCCATTTGGGGCTGACTGCCCCGCAGGCCTGGCAGACGAAACGGCTGCGATCCTTGGCCATTCGAGCGCGCACGCGGATCAGATGATCTTCGTGCGGATATCGCCCACACCTTCCACAAAACCTTCCAGCACATCGCCGCGCACTACGGCAGCCACCCCTTCGGGCGTGCCGGTCATGATCAGATCGCCCGGCGCCAATTCCGCCAATTCCGACAGATTGGCGATGACTTCAGGGACGGACCAGATCAGCTTGGAAAGGTCAGAAATCTGCGTGACCTTGTCATTCACCTTGAGCTCAATCTTGCCCTTGGCCGGGTTCACGCCGGCAGCGGGCACCAGCAGGCCCATGGGCGCGGATTTGTCGAAGCCCTTGCCCATATCCCAGGGGCGGCCGGTCTTTTTCGCCTCATTCTGGATGTCGCGTCGGGTCATATCCAAGCCGGCGCAATAGCCCCAGACATGGGACAGCGCATCCTCCACGGCGATATTGCGCCCGCCGCGCCCGATGGCGACCACCAGTTCCATTTCATGATGCAGCGATTTGGTGACGGATGGGTAGGGCATATCCGCGCCATTGATCACCACGGAATCGGCAGGCTTCGCGAAATAGAAGGGCGGTTCGCGCGTCGGGTCGCTGCCCATTTCAATCGCGTGTTCGGCGTAATTGCGGCCCACGCAGAAAATCCGACGCACCGGGAAAAGCGCATCACTGCCCTTGATCGGCAGCGCGGCGACGGGCGGGGGCGGAAAGACATAGGAAACCATCTGGGCGACCTCTTCGGGCATTTCGGGCCGCTATAGCCCCAGCCGGGGGCTGCCGGAAGCCAGGGCTGGTGCTTTGTGTGTTACCTGAGGGTGACGACGCATCTGTCTGAGGCACCGAGATTCCGCCCCAACAAAAACGCCCGGTCAGGGGGGTGACCGGGCGCCACTTTGTATTTTTCGATTGAAAAGGTCGGGCGAGCCGGCAGGGGATGCCGGGATCGCGACCGCCGGCAAAGCCATGGCCAGCAAGGATTTTCTAGAACATTTCCGCGAAAAAGCAAAGCCCCAAAACGCAATTTACCGCGTGAAGAAACCGCGTCACTCCGCAGCGGCAGCAAGCTTCGCCCCGGCATGGGCAGCGGCGGCGTGGCCAAAGGCTTCGAAGATGGCGCGGCTATCGGCATCACGCTCCCAGTCATATTCGGGGTGCCATTGCACACCAATTGCGAAGCCGCGCGCACCTTCCACACGAACGGCTTCAATCGTACCATCCGGCGCCCAGCCTTCTGCGACCAGGCGCGGCGCCAAGCGCTGCACGGCCTGGTTATGGAGCGAATTCACCGCAAGCTGCGCGGCACCCCTCGACGCGGCAGTCAGCGTCGCGGCCAGGGCACCCTGGCCATGAATCCGCACCAGATGCGCCTTGCCGGTGCGCACCAGGGGGATTTTTTGATCCGATGGCGTGGAATGATCCATCCGCCCCGGCAGATCCTGCACGCGCTGATCCAGGCTGCCGCCAAGCGCCACATTCAATTCCTGCATGCCGCGACAAATCGCGAGCAAGGGAATGCCAGCCGCTATGGCGGCGCGGATCAGGGGCAGGGTGGTGGCGTCCCGTTCCTGATCTTCTGGCGTGCCCTCGGCATGGGGCGGGCCATCATAATAGCCGGGCCAGACATTGGACCGGCTGCCGGTCAGAAGCAGGCCATTGATATGGGCGAGGTAATCCTGCGCAGCTTCCTCCCCCGCCGCCGGCAGCAGCACCGGGGTGCCCCCGACCGGGCCGCGCACCACGCGGATATAGCTGTCAGACGCCGCATGGTTGAGCGTGCCGAAGATGCCAAAGGGTTTTAAGCAGCAGGAAATGCCGATCAGAGGACGCATAACATATTATAATTCCGCGGCACCGTGGCAGGATCAAGGCGATTCGGTTGATTCGGGCGGATTTTTTCGTCGTTCGGAAGTTTCAGGGAGAATACCCTTCCACCAGCACCACCTGGCTTTCCGTCGTTTCAATCCGTAGTTTCAACAGCGGCGCGTATTCCGGGCTGTGATAGAAGTCGTGGGCAGCATCGAGGCTTGGAAATTCCAACACCACCATGCGATCAAAGCCCTCGGCATTTTCAAGCCGGTCCATGGTGCCGCCACGCACCGCGTAGCGCCCGCCATATTGCGCAATCACGGCCGGAACCCCGGCGCGATAACGTTCAAACCCTTCAGGGTCGGTGACTTTCAGATTGGCGATCAGATAGCCGGGCATGGTTGGGGTCTCCTTCAAGTAAGCGGTGGCGCGAGCCAGCGTTGAAAGCCCGGCCTTTCGCCAAGCTTGGCATACCAGCGCGCCAAGGTTGGGAATTCCGGCATGCCAGGCAGGCGCACTTCCGGGCCAAACCAGCGCCGCGCGTAACAGCCCAAAACAATATCGGCGATGGTCATGGTGGGGCCATCCAGATAGGGGCCGCCATGGCGCGCGATCCAGCTATCCAGAATGGCCCAGCATTCGCCGGCGGCCTTTGCTGCCGCATCAATCTGCGCCATGTCGCGCTTTTCGGGCGCCGTGCGCACCAGGCCCCAGAACAGGCTGCGCTCCGCGGGGCCGAGTGTGGAAAGCTGCCAATCCATCCAGCGATCCGCCGAAGCGCGTGCCGCTGGGTCCGCCGGGTAAAGCGGGCTTTGGACTTTCACAGCCAGATAGCGCAACACGCTGTTTGATTCCCACAGCACGAAATCGCCATCTTGCAATGTCGGCACGCGGCCATTCGGGTTCATGGCGCGGTAATCCGCATCATTCACCCGGCCATATTCCATGCCGGCATCCACACGATCATAAGCCTGCCCGATCTCATCGAGCATCCAGAGCACCTTCTTCACATTGATCGAATTGGTGCGGCCCCAAAGTTTGAGCATCTCAGCGCCTTTTCGCTTCAATCGCGTCCCAGATGGCGCGTTCCAGAAACACGCCATCAAATCGCGCCAATTCCTGCAGGCCGGTCGGGCTGGTGACGTTGATTTCAGTGAGGTAGCCGCCAATCACATCAATGCCGACAAAAATCATCCCGCGCGCCTTCAATTCCGGCCCAATGCGCGCGCAAATCTCGCGCTCTCGCTCGGTCAGCTTGGTCGGTTCTGGCCTGCCACCGACATGCATATTGGACCGCGCCTCACCCACCGCCGGCACGCGATTGATGCCGCCCATGGCAACACCATCCACCAGAATGATGCGCTTATCGCCTTCCCGCACGGCGGGCAGGTATTGCTGGATCATGAGCGGTTCGCGCGAGCGTTCCGCGAAAAGCTCCACCAGCGCATTCATGTTCGGATCATCGGCGCGGAGGTGAAACACGCCCGCGCCACCATTACCAAATAGCGGCTTCACAATGATATCGCCATGCTCCGCCCGGAAGGCAACGATACGGCGGCGATCTGCGGTCACCAGCGTTGCCGGCATCAAATCCGGGAAATGGGTGACGAACAGCTTTTCTGGCGCATTGCGCACCTGCGCCGGGTCGTTCACCACAAGCGTTTTCGGGTGGATATGTTCCAGGATATGCGTGGCCGTGATGTAGCCCATGTCAAAGGGTGGGTCCTGGCGCATCAGCACCACATCGTTATCACGGCCCAGGTCCAATTCCACCTCTGCCCCGAAGGTGAAATGATTGCCGTATTCGCGCCGGAGCGTGATGGGCCGCGCCCAGGCACTTACGCGCCCGCCGCGCAGCGCCAGATCGCGCACATGGTAATGCCAGAGCTTGTGGCCCCGGGCCTGGGCCTCCAGCATAAGGGCGAAGGTGGAATCACCATCGATGTTGATGGTCTCGATCGGGTCCATCTGGATAGCGACGCGCAGCGAAGTGGTCATGCCATTGGTCCTGGTGCTGGGCTCTCTCGAGGTTTGAAGCCGAGTTTGGGCCGCCGCGCCAGCCCGGGGCGACCCCCTGCATCACAATACCGGTTGCAAAGGTCACAAATCCTTGCCTAACCTGCCGCTCGCCTCGACCGGGCCTCGGTCTGGGATGCGACAAACAACGAATAAAGCGGAGGATTCCCAAGATGGCAGATATCAAACGGCGTACGCTTTTGCGCTCCGGGGCCGGGGTGGCCGCGGCGGGCGTCCTTTCAGCCCCCATGGTCCATGCCCAAGGCACGGGCGGCACGCTCCGCTGCGGCTTTTGGGACCATTGGGTGCCCAATGGCAATGTGGTGATGCGCCAGCTTTGCGCCGAATGGGGCCAGGCCAATCGCGTTGACGTGCAGATGGATGTGGTAACCTCTAATGGCAACCAGATTCTGCTGACCATCAATGCCCAGGCGCAATCACGCACCGGCTATGATCTGATGTCCTTCCCAACCTGGGAGCCGAGCAACCATCAGCGCTCCCTGGAGCCGGTGGATGATGTGGTGCGCAACCTGATCCAGAAATATGGCGCGGTCACCCCGGCCGCCGAATATCTGGGCAAGCCCGCAGGTACCTGGGTGGCGATCCCGGCCGTAGCCGGCACGCAGTTGAAGCCTGCCTGCGTACGGTTTGACCTGCTGCAGCAGCATGCCGGCATTGACATTCGCGCCATGTGGCCGGCCAGGAATCAGCGCGGCCCCGGCGCCGATACATGGAATTGGGAAACCTTCGCCCGTGCCGCGGAAGCTTGCCACAGGGCCGGCTTCCCCTTCGGCCTGCCCATGGGCAGCTTTACCGATGCGGTGGATTGGGTCGGTGCCCTTTTCGAATCCTATGGCGCCTTCATGATGGATGACAAAGGCGCGGTGACGGTGCGCAACAATGCCAAGCTGCGTGCGGCGGTGGAAATGTGCGCCCGCATCAGCCGCTTCCTGCCCAATGATGTCTGGGCTTGGGATGATGGCGGCAATAACCGCGCACTGATTTCCGGCCGTTCGGCGCTGATCTTCAACCCGCCCTCAGCCTGGGCGGTGGCAAAGCGCGATGCGCCGCAGGTTGCGGAAAACTGCTGGACCGTGCCGATGCCCGCCGGGCCGGAAGGTCGCTTCTCGGCCTATCTGCCCTATTTCTGGGGCATCTGGAATTTCAGCCGCAACAAGGGCGCGGCCAAGGCCTTCCTGGAATGGCTGTCTGATCGTGCGCAGGCGGAACGCCAGACCAATGGTTCCAATGGCTATGATATTCCGCCCTTCACCAGCATGTCGGACTTCAAGGTTTGGGAAACCGAAGGCCCGCCGGTGGGTTCAGTCTATAACTACCCGGTGCGCGCGCATCATAACGCACGCACCTCCATCGCCATGGCGCCCGCGCCAGCGGCGATGGCGGTGCAGATGTATAATCAGGGCCTGAATACCAAGCTCATTGCTCGTATCGTGCAGGGTGGTGAATCCGTGGATCAGGCGCTTGGCTGGGTGGAGCGTGAGCTCAACACCATCCGCCGCGGCGGCTGACCGCGCATGACGGGCGGCCCCGCGCCGCCCGTCTTTCTCTTCAGGAAAGGTTCAGACCATGGCCGCTGACGCCACAACGGCGCCAATCATGCCTTCTGCACCAGGATCAGGGCGTGCTTCAAGCCTGCAACGCGTGGCGCGGCGGCGTTCGACAATTGCCGTGCTGATGACCACACCCTTGCTGGTGGTGATCATTGGCCTGGTGGCCTATCCGGCCGCTTACGGGATTTACCTTTCCACGCTCAATCGCCGCATGACCGGCTTCATGGAAGGCGAATGGCTGCCGACCGGGCTTGGCAATTTCGAGATTCTGCTCGAAAGCGAAACATTCTGGGCCGTTGCTTGGCAGTCCTGCATTTTCGCCATCACCGCGGTGATCCTGAAGGCGCTGATCGGCTTTTGGCTCGCGCATATGCTGCACCACATCCCGTCCAAGGGGCAGCGGAAATGGCGTGGCATGCTGCTGGTCCCCTGGGTCATCCCGCCGGCACTGTCCACGCTTGGCTGGTGGTGGATGTTTGACCCTGCCTATTCATCCATCAATTGGCTGTTTCAGGTTTTTGGCATTCCGGCAGTGCCCTGGCTGGGCGAGAAATGGTGGGCACGGCTTTCCATCATTATTGTCAATGTCTGGTATGGTGCGCCCTTTTTCATGATCATGTATCTGGCTGCGCTGAAATCCGTGCCGGAACAGCTTTATGAGGCTGCGGCGATTGATGGTGCGACAAGCTGGCAGCGGCTGCGCTATGTGACCCTGCCGATGATGGCAAATATCATTTCCATCACCGTGCTGTTCAGCCTGATCGTCACCTTTGCCAATTACGATATTGTGCGCGTGCTGACGAATGGCGGGCCGCGTGACCTGACGCATGTCTTTGCGTCCTACGCCTTCCAGGTTGGGATCCTCTCCGGCAATATCCCGCGCGGCGCATCGATCAGCCTATTCATGTTCCCGATCCTTGCCATTTGCGCCTTTTTCGTGCTGCGTGGCGTCACCCGTCGCAATAAGGAACAGATGTAATGTCCGCGACCGTGGCAACCAATCGCGATATGCCGAGCTTTTATGGCAAGGCAGGATCGCTCCGTTCGGAACGGCGCTGGGCGCTGATCTGGGCTTATATTTCGCTGATCTTTTCAGCGATTATTCTGCTGACGCCGCCGGTCTATATGCTGATCACCAGCCTTAAGACCAGTGGCGAGATTGCAGATCAAAAGGGTAATCCCTGGATTGTCCGCAATCCCACGCTGGAGAATTACTGGGAGCTAATCACCAATTCGCTGTTCCAGGGCTTCTTCATCAATAGCGTGATCGTGACCCTGGTGGTTGTGGCCTTGACGATGGTGATTTCCATCATGGCGGCCTTCGCGCTGGCGCGCATGCGCTTCTGGGGCAGCCAGGTTTTGGCCACTGGCGTCTTCCTGACCTATCTGGTGCCGGATACGCTGCTGTTCATTCCGCTCTATCAGATTGTTGGCGGGCTTGGCTTGCTCAATTCCATCTGGGGGCTGGTGCTGGTCTATCCGACCCTGACGGTGCCTTTCTGCACCTGGATCATGATTGGCTATTTTGCCTCCATCCCCAAGGAGTTGGATGAGGCGGCGCTGATTGATGGCGCTACGTGGCCGCAAATGCTGCTCAAGATCTTCGTGCCCGTGGCGCTGCCTGGCATTATTGCTGCGACAATCTTCGCCTTCACGGTTTCCTGGGCGGCCTTTGTCTATCCAACGGCCTTCATCACCACACCGGATCAGATGCCGCTCACCATCGGCGTTGTATCGCAGCTGGTGCGCGGGGATGTTTTCATCTGGGGACAAATCACCGCAGGCGCCTTGCTGGCCGCGCTGCCACCCGTAATCGTCTACGCCTTCCTCATGGATTACTACATCGCCGGCCTGACCGCTGGCGCGACCAAGGGTTGATCGAACATGGCTCAGGTATCGCTTCGCAAAATCGTCAAGGCCTTTGAAGGCGGTGTTCAGGCGGTGAAAGGCATCGACCTTGACATCGACGATCATGAATTCGTCGTGCTGGTCGGGCCTTCAGGCTGCGGCAAATCCACCACGCTCCGCATGATTGCGGGGCTGGAGGAAATCACCTCAGGCGATATCGCCATTGGCGGCACGGTGGTGAATGACATCCCGCCGCGCGACCGCGACATTGCCATGGTGTTCCAGAATTACGCGCTTTATCCGCATATGAGTGTGTACGACAACATGGCCTTCGGCCTGATGCTCAGGAAATTCCCCAAGGCGGAGATTGATCGCCGCGTGAAGGAAGCCGCGCGCATTCTGGACATCACGCTGCTTCTGGATCGCAAGCCAAAGGCGCTATCAGGCGGGCAGCGCCAGCGTGTGGCGATGGGCCGCGCCATTGTGCGCGATCCCAAGGTGTTCCTGTTCGACGAACCGCTTTCCAACCTTGATGCCAAGCTGCGCGTGCAGATGCGCACGGAAATCAAGAAAGTGCATCAGACCGTGAATACCACCACGGTTTATGTCTCCCACGACCAGGTGGAAGCCATGACCTTGGCGGACCGCGTGGTGGTGATGAATCACGGCATTATCGAACAGGTCGGGCCGCCGCAGGAGCTGTATCACAACCCGGCAACGAAATTTGTGGCCGGCTTCATCGGCAGCCCGGCGATGAATTTCATCCCTGCCAAGCTGGAACAGGCTTCTGGGGCGCTCCGCCTGCATCTGCCGCAGGGCATTATGCTCGATGTGCCGGCGGCGCGCACGGCGCGCTATCAGGCGCATGCCGGCAAGGATGTGCTGTTCGGCATCCGCCCGGAACACCTCACGGATGACAAGCCGACAGACAAATCCAATACCGCGCCCATCACATTACGGCCTGAGGTGATCGAGCCCATGGGCATGGAAACTCTGGTGCATTTCAAGCTTGATGGCAGCGAGGTTTCGGCCCGGCTTGATCCAGCAACACCGGCTGCCGTCGGCGCGCCACTATCGCTGATTGCGCATATGGATCAGATGCACCTGATTGATTCCACCTCTGACAAGGTTCTGTGATGAAACGCCTTCAAGGAAAAACCGCCTGGATCACCGGTGCCGGCAGCGGCATTGGCCGCGCGATTGCCATTTCATTCGCCGCCGAAGGAGCGAAGGTTGCACTGACCGGCCGACGCGTCCCACCGCTCGAGGAAACCGCGAAGATGATCGGCAGCGGCGCGGTGATTGTGCCGGCCGATCTGACCGATGAAAAGCAGGTGGCAAGCGCACTCGCCAAGGTGGAAAGCGCCATCGGTGGGCCGGATATTCTGGTGAATAATGCGGGGGTCAATCTGCCCAAGCGCTATCTGCATCAATTGACGCCGGAAGCCATTCGCAGCCTGGTGGATGGCAATCTGACCGCGCCGTTCTTCACCTCGGTCGCAGTGCTGCCTGGCATGAGGAAACGTGGCGGCGGGCATATCATCCAAATCGCCTCCATGGCGGGGAAAAATGTCTCCTTCCTCTCCGGGCCTGGTTATACGGCGGCGAAGCATGGGTTTGTGGCGCTTTCGCAAAACATCAATCAGGAAAACGGCATCCACAATATCCGTTCCTGCTGCATCTGCCCGGGCGAAGTCGCGACCGATATTCTGAAGAACCGGCCTGAACCCGTGCCGCAGGAAGATATTGAACGCCTGCTGCAACCAGAAGACCTGGCAGCCGCAGCGCTTTTTGTCGCCACCATGCCGGCGCGCGCCAATATCACTGAAATGCTGGTGACGCCGACCTACATGCGGCTGCTGGCGCCGCAGGCGAAGAAGATCGCCGCCATGTAATTGTGCCGCGCCGAGCCATGCTCTCAGCGCGCTTTCCTTTTGCGGAGTTCGACTGATGGGCACCACCCCCTATGAGATGATCAATGCCGAAGCGCTGGATGGCCTGGTCGTCAATGTTTTTCAGGCCGCCGGTTGTGATGGCCCGGAATCGCGCCGCATCAGCCGCCATTTGGTGGATGCCAATCTCGCCGGGCATGACAGCCACGGCGTGGTGCGCGTGCCGCGTTACGTGGAATGGCTGGAAGCGGGCTATGTGCTGAAGGGCCAGACCGCCGATGTGGTGACGGATGGCGGCGCGTTTGCGGTGATTGATGGCAAATGGGGTTTTGGGCAGACAGTGGCACCCCAGGCGGTGGATTTTGGCATCAAGCGCGCGGTCAAAAATGGTGTTTGCATCACAGCGCTTCGTAATGCCGGGCATATTGGCCGCGTGGGTGCCTATGCCGAACAGGCGATGGAACAGGGCTTGATTTCGATCCATTTCGTCAATGTCGCGGGCTCGACCCTTGTCGCCCCCTTTGGCGGGGTGGAACGGCGCTTTTCGACCAATCCGGTTTCGATCGGTGCACCCTTGCCGGGCCGGCCCATTCTGCTGGATTTCGCGACATCGGTTGTGGCGGAGGGCAAGGTGCTGGTGGCGTCATCAGGCGGCAAGGCGCTGCCGCAAGGTGCGCTGATTGAAGCCGATGGCCGGCTTTCGACTGACCCGCACACGCTATACGGGCCTTATGACACGCTCGGCCCGCGCGATGTTTCGAAAGGCACAGGTGCCATTCGCGCCTTTGGTGAGCACAAGGGGTCGGGCCTCGCCTTCATGTGTGAAATGCTGGCGGGCTGCCTGACCGCGGGCGGGACCAGCGGCCGGGTTCCGGAACGTTCTCGTATTGCCAATGGCATGCTGTCGATTTTCATCTCGCCCAAGCATTTCGGCACCCAGGCAGAGTTTGAACGCATGGGCCTGGCTTATGCCGCTTGGGTTTCGGAAACGCGCCCGGCCAATCCTGACGCGCCGGTGCTGCTGCCCGGTGAGCCGGAAGCGACACGCCGCGCGGAACGGCTGGCTGATGGCGTGCCGCTGCCGCCCGATACTTGGGCGAATATTCTGCAAACGGCGAAGCGCTTGGGTGTGAATAGCGCGATCTAGAGCAGATCACGTTCAGATGGAAAATCTGAACGTGTGAAGATACCCGAAAAACAACGGGGTAGAGCATGTGGCGTGAACACGTGTGAACGCAACACGCTCTAGCCGCGGAGCAGCGCACCCAAGGATGCTGCATCCGGCGCCGCATGCAGCGCCTCAATCGCGCGGATCAAGACATCCGCGCGATCCTCGGGCAGAATACCGGCGAAACAAGCGCTGACCTTGGCAATCTGCGCCGCACGCGGCAGAGGGTTTTCTGGGCTTCCCAAGGCGGCTTCCACGTGCTGATCCAGCGTTTTCCCGTCACGCAAGGTGATTTCCACACGCTGCGGCACCACGGCATTTTCATCGGTAGTGCCATCGCCGAGCAAGGTAACGCGCGCCGCCAGCGCATGCGTCGCCGGATCGCGCAGCAAGGCGTCGGAAAAATCACCAAGCCCAACACTGCCCGAAAGCAGCGTGCGCGCCACCACATAGGGCAGGCAGAGCCGCACGTAATTGCCGGTCAGATCAGGCTTGATGGGCCGACCCACCAGACGCATCGCAAGCGGTGGCAAATAAAGCCGCACCGCCGCAACGTCGCCCGCAGCGATCCCATGCGCCGCCATCAACCGCTGCGCGCCATCAATCGCAGGATGCGTCAACCTGCCCGAGGGAAAGGGTTTATGCGCGAGCCGCGTCACCTGCCAATTGCTGCCAAGTGCGGCCAAGCCCGGCGCCAAATCATGTTTCGGTTCCGTCAGCTTCAGAAAGCCAAAGGGACCGGTCAGCCATTGCGCCGGGCCAGCCGCGCCCGCTGCCGCCAAATCCGCCGCGCGCAGCCCTGCCATGGCAGCGAATCCCATTTGCACCGGCAGCGCCATGGACCCTTCCGCATGCGCCTGCATGGTCCCCGGCAGCTGCCCGAGCAAAAGCCCCGCACCGGCCGATGCCGTGGCGAGGTCAAACCCGCGCAGCCGCGCCACCGCGCCATAAGCGCCAAACATCCCCGCCGTTGCGGGCCGGAAGAAGCGCATCGGGCCTCGTGCTGCCGCGCCAATGGTGCAAGCGAGATCAAGCCCCAGGATCACCGCCGCCATGAAGCGCGCACCCGAAACCGTCTGGCCCAAGCCGCTTTGCCGTTCCGCCTCGGCCAAGGCGGCAGACACGGTGGGCGTCATGGCATGCACCACGGCGGCTTCATGGATGGCGTCAAATTCCAGCGCATGCGCCTGAAACGCATTCACGAAGGCTGCCTGAGACGCCGGCAGCAGCGCGCCATCACCCCAGAGGCGCGCTTCCTCCCCAGCGCCCCAGCCGCGTGCCGCCGCCAGCAAACTGGCGCGCGCCGCATGCGCCATGCCCGCGACCCCGACCGCGAGGCCATCCAGCAGAAAGATGCGCGCCGCATCCCACGCTGCTTCGGGAATGGCGGCCTCCGGCGTTACCAAAACATGGCCGAGCAAAATGGTTTCAGCACTATCTGTCATGCCGCCCATGCTGCCTGTGCGCCGCGTTCCGTCAAGCACCATGGCGCATCGCCCCGCTTCGTGCTGCGATGATCCCAATTGGAGGATTCAGTATGGCCAAGATCAAAGGCATCGTCGTTTGCCCGCAGCCCCGCGCCGCGGATGTTGGGGCCGAGGTTCTGCGCAGAGGCGGCAATGCCTTTGATGCGGCGGTCGCCACCGCCTTTTGCCAAATGGTGCAAGACCCCTTCATGTGCGGCATTGGCGGCATGGGCACTTTGCAATTCCGCGACGCCAAAACCGGCCGCCAGGGCATGATTGATTTCCACGCCCGCGCTGGCGCTAAGGTGCGCGCCGATATGTGGGCCGCCGATAGCAAGGGCAAATCCGAAATCTCTGGCTATGCGCTATTTGACGATCACCGGGCAGAGCTTGGCTATACCGCCATCATGACCCCCGGTACGGTGGCCGGCTTTGCACATTTCCACGCGCAGTTTTGCACCATGGATTGGGCCGATCTGCTGGCGCCCGCCATCGCCATGGCGCGGGATGGCGTGCTGGTAACGCCCTTTTTTCGGGATTTCCTGGAACGCAAGCCCCAGCCTGGCCTGCCGAGCGGCATGCAGCGCGTGACTAAAACCAAAGCCTGCGCCGCGCTTTATTTGAACCGGGCAGGGCAATTGCCTGAAGTGGGCGATAAGCTGGTGCATGCCGAGATGGCGCGCACGCTGGAACGCCTTGCCACCCGGGGCGCGCAGGATTTTTATACCGGTGAGATCGCCGGTCAGATACTCAGTGACTTCACGCAAAACGGCGCCTTCGTCACCGCCGATGATTTGCGCGATTATCGCGTGCGCGAAAGAGCGCCCGTGATCGGCACTTATCGCGGCCACAAGGTCTCATCGAACCCGCCACCTGGATCGGGCGCGGTTTTGATCGCCATGCTGAATATCCTGGAGCAATTCGACCTCGGCGCGCTGCCCGCCGGCAGTGCCGGGCATTATGATGTGGTGGCCCGCGCCATGGCAGCTGCACATCACGACCGGGATGAGGCGCTAGGCGATCCGGATTTTGTCAGCGTGCCCACTGAGTCGCTGATGTCAAAGGACCGCGCGGCCGCCTGGGTCAAGCGCATACGGGGTGGCTGGCTGCCGGGCGGGCGGGTCGGCGAACCCCCTTCGTGCACCACGCATCTTTCTGTTTGGGATGCGGCAGGGAATTGCGTTTCGGTCACGCATACACTCGGCACCGGTGCTGGTGTCGTGACACCTGGTCTTGGCTTCAATTGGAACAATGCCATGAAGCTGTTTGATATGCGCCCGGGCCGCGCCAATAGCATCGCAGCGGGCAAGGCGCGCACTACCGGCATGGTGCCCACCATAGTCACTAAGGATGATGAGCCATGGCTGATTGTGGGCGCGCCAGGCGGCAGCGTGATTATTTCTGCCGTGCTTACCACCATCATCAATGCGATTGATTTCGGCATGTCAGCGGTGGAGGCGGTTTCCTTCCCGCGCATTCATTGCGAAGGCGGGCCGGTTTTCTGCGAAGCGCGCGTGCAGGGCGATGTGGTAGCAGCGCTCGAGGCCCTGGGACATGAGGTGCGCCATTCCCCAATTTCTTATGACCCGACCATGAGCCGCGCCCATGCAATTCTGCTGCGTGATGGCAAGCCTGCGGGCGGCGCCGATCCGCGCGGTGGTGGCGGTGTGGCGGTGGCCAGGTAGGCGCTATTTCGGGGGCTTGAAAGCCCGTGTAGACTTCTCGCTTGCGCTTAACTAAAAGACTAAGGCATGACCAAAAATGCTAAAACCGCTTTGATCACCGGTGCTGGCCGCAATATCGGCCGCGCCATCGCGCTCGATCTCGCGCGCATGGGGTTCAATGTCATTATCAACGGCTCACGCAATCGCGATGCTTGCGAAAAAGTTGCCGCCGAAGCGCGTGCCTGCGGCGTGGAGGCTTTGGTTGCCATGGCCGATGTTGGCGTGGCCGAGGAATGCGCGCGCATTGCACGCGACGCCATAGCCATCTTCGGCGCTGTGGATGCGCTGGTGAATAACGCCGCGCTCCGCCCTGATGGTCGCTTCCTGGAAATGAGTGATGCGGCGTGGCGCCGTGTGATATCGGTGGATCTTGATTCCAGCGTGTGGCTCGCCCGCGCCTGCCTGCCGGGCATGTTGGATCGCGGCTGGGGGCGGATCGTGAACTTGCTCGGCATGAATGCCATTCATGGCTATAATGGCCGCGCGGCGGTTTCGGTTTCCAAGCATGGGCTTTGGGGCTTGACCAAGGCGCTGGCAAAGGAATTCGGCGCCAAGGGCGTCACGACCAATGCGGTCTCACCTGGCCCCATCGCGGGGGAACGGGATGATGAGGCATCCCATCACCACATCGCCAGCATGGTATCGCGCGTGCCGGTGGGAAGGCTTGGGCAGCCGCATGAAGTGGCCGCAGTTGTCTCCATGCTGGTTTCTGACGGTGGCGCCTTCGTCAATGGCCAGATGATCCAGGTGAATGGCGGCGCGGAGACGTGATTATGGCGGCGTAAGCCCCGGCGGCGGCAGCGCCGTGCCGCGCGGGCCGAAGGCGCTTTGGTTTTCGCTTTTCTCGCAGGCCGCCAACGCCAGGGCCAGCAAGATCACACATCTGAGCGCCATGCCGCACTCTCCTCAATATCCGCGCTGGGGTTAGCATGAAAACGCGCTCTGCGCTAAAGCCCCGCCCATTGAAGCCTTGAACGGAATGCCTGCCATGACCGAGACTCAACCCAGCATCCAACCTATGATCGGCCTGATCGGCGGTTCTGGGCTTTATGACATGGAGGGGCTGGAAGATCGCCACTGGGTGAAGGTTCGTACCCCTTGGGGTGATCCTTCGGATGAAATCCTGACCGGGCGGCTGCATGGCGTACCCTGCGCCTTTCTGCCGCGCCATGGCCGCGGCCATCCCACGCCGCCCTCCGCGCTCAATTACCGGGCCAATATTGATGCGCTGAAGCGGATTGGCTGCACGGAAATCATTTCGCTTTCTGCCGTGGGTTCGCTGCGCGAGGATTTGCCGCCTGGTCATTTCGTGATTGTGGACCAGTTCATTGACCGGAGTTTCGCGCGCGAGAAATCCTTCTTCGGCACGGGCTGTGTCGCGCATGTCTCGGTCGCGCATCCGGTCTGCCCACGCTTGGGTGATGCGCTGGAAGTGGCCGCGCGCGAACTAGCGCTGCCGGTCACACGCGGCAGTACATACCTCGTCATGGAAGGCCCGCAATTCAGCACTAAGGCGGAAAGTGAGCTTTACCGCGCCTGGGGCTGCAGCGTGATCGGCATGACGAATATGCCCGAAGCAAAACTCGCCCGCGAAGCTGAGCTTTGCTACGCGACGGTTGCCATGGTGACGGATTTCGATTGCTGGCACCCTGATCATGATGCGGTGACGGTGGATCAGGTGGTGAAGGTGTTATTCTCCAACGCTGGTAAGGCGCGTGCCTTGGTGCAGCATGTGGTGCCCGCCCTCGGCGCCGTGCGCGGCCCCTGCCCCGCCGGCTGTGACCGTGCCCTCGAATATGCGCTGATCACGGCCCCCGAAAAGCGCGACCCTGATCTGCTGGCGAAGCTGGATGTCGTGGCGAAGCGCGTTTTGGGTTGAGGCAGGGCCGGGAGCCTGCAGCGCCCCACGCTGCAGGAAATGAAAAAATAGAATAAAAACAGATGTTTATTACTTACACTTTAGCCTCACGACAGCCCAAACTTACCACCCTGGCGGAAAGCGCCTAGCCCGGCGCCATTAAGGAACTTGCTAACTTTCTTGACTATTTAGGACCTTTGTGCTTAGCATTTATTTGGTGAATGATTGTGAGCCAAAGCTTGCTCGTGCGCCAGAGTGCCGTCTGAGATACATCGAAGCCTGTCTCATCGAGCGCTGGGCAAAAACGTGTTGCCTGCTCAGCGCCGCCATCTCCCTTGCCAGACGCCGGCCCTCCAGATCCACGCCTGCGGATTGACCGCAATTTAGGCCTTCTGGTGATGAAGTTTCGCGACATGACTGGCAAGATTTCGGTCAGTATTCCAACGCGTCGGGAGCCTGATGCCTATCCCGCTGCGATGGTCTTTGGCGTGGATTTGCCGAGTGATATCTCCCCTAATGGTCAATCCGCTGAAATCATTCTTGCGAGCAGTCCCGGATTGTCCCCCTTTGAAAGATGCACCGACCGCCTTTGCTGAACGGGTGAGCCTTGATAATGCCGAGGGGCGTGGCGTAGATCGAGTTGCGTAAACTCGAAAATTGCCTTTGGCGTTTGGAATGCACGACACAGACCGAGGTTTGATCCATCAACCATGGGAATCCCCAGCTGTTGACACAAGAAGGCTTTCGATTTGCGCCGGTTAGACGGCATATCTCAGGCGCGGGAATAAAATACTGCATCTTCAAGGCAATGTCCGATCTTTCCAGGACATCATGCGCGACCAAATGTTGCAACTTGGCCTGCACCCTTGTTGTGCTGGCTTGTGGCAAGGCCTGCCCATGGCGTTGACATGGGGCTTCATCGGGTGCGACGAAGTGGCAAAGCATGGAGCTGGAGACGTTGTCATGAACCCCCATTTTTCCAAGCGCGCCCTTTTCACCGCCGGCGCCGCTGGCCTTGCCGCCGCAGCCCTACCCGGTGCGCGTCAGGCGGCCGCGCAGCAAACGCCGCGCAATGCCTTGGTAATCGCCGCGCAGATTGATGATCTTGTTGCACTCGATCCACATCATTCCTTTGAAGTCACCGGCAGCGATCTGCTCAAGAATGTCTATGACCAGCTTTTCATCATTGATGATTCAAAGCCCAGCGCCGAATTGCTGCCGGGGCTTGCGGAAAGCTTCACGACTTCTAACGATGGCAAGACCTTCACCTTCCGCATTCGCCAAGGCGTGCGCTTTCATTCCGGCAATCCGCTGACGGCTGGAGATGTGGCGTTTTCACTGCGCCGGCCGCTGCAGATCAATCGTACGCCGGCCTTCATGTATCGTTCGGTCGGGCTGACCGCGGATAATGTTGAGCAGACCGTGCGGCAGACCGGCGATTTTGAAGTGCAGATCACCTTCAATGAAGCCTATGCGCCAACACTTATCCAAAACCTGTTCACGGCGACCATTGCGTCCGTGCTGGACAGCAAGCTTGTGCTGCAAAACGCCGGAGAGGATCGCGGCAATACCTGGCTCAATCGCAATTCAGCGGGGTCTGGCGCCTTTCGCCTGACACGCTATCAGCCCAATGAAAGCTATACGCTGGACCGCAATGATACTTGGTGGCGTGGCCGGGCCAATACGCAGCGCGTGATTGTGCGCCATGTGCCGGAAGCCGCCACCCAACGCCTGCTGTTGGAACGCGGGGATGTGGATGTGGCGCGCAACCTGACGCCCACAGATATTGCAGCGCTGCGTGGCCGACCCGGCATCACCATTCAGGAATTTCCGCGCGGCACCATTCAGTATTTCAGCGCGAATCTGGGAGACCCGATCCTGTCCAATCTGCGCGTCGTCGAAGCGCTGAAGCATCTCGTGGATTATGACGCGATCGCGACTAACCTGCTGCCGGGGCAGGTGTTTCCGCATCAATCCTTCATCCCGCGCTCCATCCTGGGCGAGGTGAATGAACGCCCCTGGCGCTTTGACCCGACGCGCGCGCGTGCCTTGCTCGCCGAAGCGGGGCACCCAAATGGCATTCGCCTGACCATGGATACGGCAAATACCTTCCCATCGCTTGATGTTGCGCAGGCCTTGCAGGCAAGCTTCGCCCGCGGCGGCGTGACGCTTGAAGTGCTGCCGGCAACCGGCGCGCAGGTATTGGCGAAATTCCGTGCGCGTAACCATCAATTGTTCATCGGCATTTGGGGGCTGGGCTATCCTGACCCGCATTATAATGCCGATAGCTTCGCGCATAATCCGCCCGGGGCGAATAATCCGGGCAAGCTTACTTGGCGCAACAATTGGAATATTCCGGAACTCACGGCGCGCACTGAAGCCGCGATGCGAGAGCGCGATCAGAATGCGCGTGCGGCGATCTATCGCCAGATCCAGGCGGAATTCATGGGTACCTCCCCCTTCGCAGTATTTGCGCAGCAACAGGTGCAGGTCGCCGTGCGCAGCAACCTGACCGGCTATGCAGCAAGCTCGCCTGGGCTTTCAGCAATTCTTTGGCGTGCCACTAAGGGATAAGGTGAAGGTCAATATTGCGCTACGCCAAAGCTCAGGCTTCCTGTTTCAGGTTGCGCTGACGCTGCTTGGATTGCTGGCGGTCACCTTCTTCATCGGGCGGGTCGTGCCGATTGATCCTGTGCTCGCCGTGGTGGGCGACCAGGCGCCACGCGATGTCTATGAAGCGGTGAAGCGCGAGCTTGGGCTCGACCAACCCCTTTGGTGGCAATTCTGGGTATATGTGCAGAAACTGGCCGCGGGCGATTTTGGGCAATCGCTGGTGACCAATCGCCCGGTGATCGAGGACATCAAGCGCGTTTTCCCAGCAACACTGGAACTGGCCACCTTCGCCACCATCATCGGTGTCGCCCTTGGCGTGCCCATGGGGATTGCGGGCGCCGTTTGGCAGGATCGCTGGCCGGATCAGCTGGTGCGCGTGGTCGGGCTTGTTGGCTATTCCGTGCCGATCTTCTGGCTTGGCATTATCGGCTTGCTGGTCTTCTACGGCATTCTCGGCTGGGTGCAGGGACCTGGAAGGCTCGGCGTCTTCTTTGAAGACATGGTGCCTGTGGTCACCGGCGTGATCCTGATTGATGCAGCGATTGCGCAGGAGTGGGAGGTGTTCTGGAATGCCTTCGGCCATGTTGTGCTGCCATCAGCGGTGCTTGGCTATTTTTCGGTGGCCTATATTGCGCGCATGACACGCAGCTTCATGCTGGAACAGCTCAATCAGGAATACATCATCACCGCGCGCGCGAAAGGTGTGTCAGAAGCACGCATCATCTGGGTGCATGCCTTACGCAATGTCTCGGTCCCGTTAGTCACTGTTATCGCGCTTTCCTATGCGCGGCTGCTGGAAGGGGCGGTGCTCACCGAAACCGTCTTTGCCTGGCCCGGGCTTGGCCGCTACCTGACAACGGCGCTGCTGGCCGCCGATATGAATGCGGTGCTGGGGGCGACAATTGTTGTCGGGCTGATCTTCGTCGGCATCAATCTTTTGTCCGATCTGCTGTATCGCTTACTGGACCCACGCGCGAAATGAGCGACCGCGCCGAACAAGGCTGGCGCGCCCGGCTGCTTTCTGAAACGCCGCGCTCTCGCCGTGAAGCGAAGCTTGGACAGGCTTATCGTGGCTGGCTGCAATTCCGCCAGAACCGTCTTGCGCTGCTGGGGCTTGCGATTGTGGTAGCGCTTATCGTGATCGCGGTGCTGGCACCCTGGATTGCGCCGCATCACCCGCATGAGCAGAATCTGGCGCAACGATTACTTCCGCTCGGCACGGACGCGCATCTGCTGGGCACGGATGAATTTGGGCGCGATATCCTTTCGCGCATCATCTATGGCGCGCGTGTGACGCTTTACATTGTGGTGCTGGTCGCGCTGATAGCAGCACCCATCGGGCTGATGGTTGGCACCGCAGCGGGCTATCTGGGTGGCTGGCTTGATGCCGCGCTGATGCGCATTACCGATGTATTCCTTTCCTTCCCAAGCCTTATTCTGGCGCTTGCCTTTGTCGCGGCTTTGGGGCCAGGGATTGAGAACGCGGTCATTGCCATTGCGCTCACGTCCTGGGCGCCCTATGCGCGCATCGCGCGGGCCGAGACGATGACCATCCGCAATAGTGATTTCATCTCGGTGGCGCGTATTCAGGGCGCTGGCACCGGGCGCATCCTGCTCCGCCATGTCATGCCGCTTTGCGTATCCTCACTCACGGTGCGCGTAACGCTCGATATGGCCGGCATCATCCTGACCGCAGCCGGGCTTGGCTTTCTGGGGCTTGGCGCACAGCCGCCCATGGCAGAATGGGGGGCGATGGTTTCGTCTGGGCGGCGCTATATTCTGGATCAATGGTGGGTCGCGACCATTCCGGGGCTGGCGATTTTCATCGTGAGCCTTGCCTTCAATCTTTTGGGCGATGGCCTGCGCGATGTGCTTGACCCAAGGCAGAAGAAATGAAGCCGCTTCTGGAAGTGGAAGATTTGCGGGTCAGCTTCGCCACGCCAACCGGACGCCTTGACGCCGTGCGCGGCGTATCCTTCAGCCTTGGGCGTGAAAGGCTTGGCATTGTGGGCGAATCCGGTTCAGGCAAATCGCTCACTGGGCGCGCCATCATGCGCCTGTTGCCGCCGGCAGCGCGGATGGAAGCACGCAAGCTCAGTTTTGATGGGATTGATTTGCTGAGTGCCTCCGCCCGCCAATTGCGCGGTATTCGCGGCGCCCGCATTTCGCTTGTGCTGCAGGATCCGAAATACTCGCTAAATCCTGTCATGACGGTCGGCGAGCAGACTGCGGAAGCCGCGCGCATCCATGGCGGGGTTTCCGCGCGTGAGGCGCGGCGCAAGGCGCTGGAGATGCTGGAAGCAGTGCGCATCCGCGACCCGGAACGCGTCATACGGCTTTACCCGCATGAGGTTTCAGGCGGCATGGGCCAGCGCATCATGATTGCGATGATGCTGGTGCCCGAACCCGATTTGCTGATTGCCGATGAACCAACCAGCGCGCTTGATGTCACGGTGCAGATGCAGGTTCTGGCCATTCTGGATGATCTTGTGGCTAAACGTGGTATGGGGCTGATTTTCATCAGCCATGATCTAGATCTGGTCGGCAGTTTTTGTGATCGCGTTCTGGTCATGTATGCCGGCCGCGTCATGGAAGAACGCGCCGCGCGTGATCTTGCTGCCGCGACGCACCCCTATACGCAAGGCCTGCTCCGCAGCCTGCCGCGCATCACCGATAACCGCACGGCATTGCCGACCCTGTCGCGCGATCCGGCCTGGTTGGACGCCTAGGCGATGATCACCACCCAGGATCTGGTGGTGAGCTTCGGGCAGGGGCTTGACGCGGTACATGCCGTGCGCGGCATTTCCTTTGCAGTCGCAGAAGGCGAAAGTTTCGGCCTGGTGGGGGAGAGCGGCAGCGGCAAATCCACCGTGCTGCGCGCCTTAGCCGGGCTTAATCGCAACTGGACCGGTGAGGCGAGCATCAATGGCCTTGATGTGGCCACGCGTGACGCGCGCCTGCCGCGCCTCGTACAAATGGTGTTTCAGGACCCTTACGCATCGCTCCATCCACGCCATACGGTTGATCGCACCCTGTCGGAGCCGCTGGAAATCCATGGCATTGGCGATGTCGCCGCGCGGGTCGAAAAAGCCTTGGCCAATGTTGGGCTTGGGTCGAATTTTCGCTTCCGCTATCCCAATCAGCTTTCTGGCGGGCAACGGCAGCGCGTGGCCATTGCGCGCGCTCTGATGCTGGAACCCAAGGTGCTGCTGCTGGATGAACCAACCAGCGCGCTTGATGTCAGCGTGCAGGCGGAAATCCTGAACCTGCTGCGCGGGCTGCGCATGGCGCAGCGCCTGACCATCATTCTGGTCAGCCACAACCTGGCGGTGGTGGCGCATATGTGCGACCGGCTGGCAGTGATGAATCGCGGCATGATCGTGGAGGAGATGGATATCGCGACCCTTCGCCGCGAAGACCCGACGCAGGCCTATACGCGCCAGCTTTTGCTGGCTTCCAAGGGCTACGACCGGGAAGGCGCGGCGCGGCTGGTGACCTATGATTAAGGGATGCGCTTTGGCGCTGACTGGATGACCGGCAAAACGCCATCTGTGCGTCAGGAAATCGCAACAGCAGGCGAGTTTATCTTTGGTGAGCTCGGAGGGATTCGAACCCTCGACCTACAGATTAAAAGTCCGTTGCTCTACCAGCTGAGCTACGAGCTCCCAACATGAGGTCCGTTTTAGCACGGCGCCGCGCCTTTACCAACAGTAGGCGTCAGCCGTTATCCGCGGCAACCTTCATGCTGCGGATGCGATCCGGCCCTTGCACAATGCCGGACCCGCCAGAGCCGCGCTTGATCTTATCCACCGCATCCATGCCGGCAGTGACCTCACCCCAAATGGTGTATTGGCCATCAAGGCTTGGGATTGGCGCGAACATGATGAAGAATTGACTATTCGCGCTATCGGGGTTGCTGGTGCGCGCCATGCCGCAAACGCCGCGCAGGAAGCGCGCGCGTGAAGCTTCGCTGAATTCTGCCGGCAAATCGGGCAGATCGGAGCCACCCGTCCCGGTGCCGGTGGGGTCGCCACCCTGGGCCATGAAGCCTTCAATCACGCGATGGAAGGGCACCTTATTGTAAAACCCCTGCCGAGTGAGAGTTTTGATCCGTTCCACATGCAAGGGCGCCAGATCGGGCCGCAGCTTGATGGTCACGGTGCCGTACTCAATTTCCATGAGCAGGGTGTTTTCGCCTTCCCCGGCAGGGGCTTCAGTTTCGGACATGGTTTTGGTCTTTCGCTTCAGGTCTCAACGAATATCAGCGGCAACGCGCATGCTGCGCAGCCGGTCGGGGCCGCGTACCATACCGCTCGGCGGATCACCACGCTTGATCCTGTCCACCGCTTCCATGCCAGCGGTCACGCGGCCCCAGATGGTATATTGCCCATCCAAGGAAGGCGATGGCGCGAACATGATGAAGAATTGACTATTCGCGCTATCGGGGTTGCTGGTGCGCGCCATGCCGCAAACGCCGCGCAGGAAGCGCGCGCGAGATGGTGGGCTGAATTCCGCGGCCAGATTGGGCAAAGGCGAACCACCTGTGCCGGTACCGGTTGGATCACCACCCTGCGCCATAAAACCTTCAAGCACTCGGTGAAACACCGTATTGTCGTAAAAGCCGCGCCGCGCGAGCACCTTGATCTGTTCCACATGGCGCGGCGCCAGATCGGGCAGCAATTGGATGGTCACGCGCCCATCCTTCAATTCCAGGAACAGCGTTTTTTCCGGATCATTTGCCTGCGCCAAAGCGGGGGTGGCCAGGGCGCCCATACCGGCGGCGAGCATAAGGCGGCGATGCATGGGTTTTTCCTTTTCTCAGGCGCCAGCATTGACGCGCGCCATGGTGCGTTCCAAGGTCAATTTCGGTACGAAGCTGCTGATATCACCACCCAGCCGAGCGATTTCCTTGACTAGGCGCGAAGCGATGAATTGGTTGGTTTCAGACGCCATCAGAAACACGGTTTCAACTTCCTGATCCAGGCGGCGATTCATGCCGGTCATCTGGAATTCGTAATCGAAATCCGTTACCGCGCGCAGCCCGCGCACAATCATGCCGGCGCCGACTTCGCGGGCAAAGCCAACCAGCAGGCCCTCAAATTGCCGCACTTCAATCGCGGTGCCGGTGCGTGCTGCAATCGGCGCCACTTCCGCCTGCACCAATTCAACGCGTTCGGCCAATTCAAACAGCGGCCCCTTGCCGATATTGATGGCAACGCCAATCACCAGCCGATCCACCAGCCGCGCGGCGCGGCCGATAATGTCCAAATGTCCATTCGTCACCGGATCGAACGTACCGGGATAGAGCGCAAGGCGTTCAGCCATTGCCGTTTTCCTCCTGCGCGGGGGCGGCTTCCTCATCACTGCCTTCATCGGCCACGGGGAAGCAGGAAATCACGCGCTCACCTTCTGCAGGGCGCATCAGTGTCACACCCATCGCCATGCGCCCGGTCAGGCGCACATCGTCGGCCTTCAGCCGGATCAATTGCCCGCCATTTGTAACTAGCATGATGTCATCGCCCGGTCGCACCGGGAAGGTGGCGACCACCTCACGGCCCGTGCGCGCACTCAGGACAATGCCGGCAATGCCCTGACCGCCTCGGCCCGTGACGCGGTATTCATGCGCGGAAGAACGCTTGCCGAAGCCGGCATCCGTAACCGTCAGCAGAATTTCCTCAGCTTCCGCCAGGGCGTCAAACCGTTCGGAGGAAAGCGTGATTTCCGCCACCGCTTCCTCTGCCTCAGCCTCGGCCATCGCTGGTGCCTCCGTTTCGTCATCGGCGGCGCGGCGGCGTTGCGCGGCGGCCTGCAGATAGGCCGCGCGTTCTTCGGTGCTCGCCTCCACATGGCGCAGCACGGAAAGCGCAATCACCGCATCACCTTGCGCGAGCTTGATGCCGCGCACGCCGATTGAATCACGCCCAGCAAAAACGCGGAGTGTATCGGCGTCCGCCGTGAATCGGATGCATTTGCCGCCGCGTGTCGCCAGGATCACATCATCGCCTTCGCGGCAGGTCGAGACGCCAACCAGGCTGTCACCCTCATCCAACTTCATCGCAATCAGGCCGACCGAGCGCACATTCTTGAAGTCGGACAGCCGATTGCGCCGCACATTGCCCTGCACGGTGGCGAAGACCAGGTGCAGCCCTTCCCAGAGGTCCTCATCTATCGGCAGCGGGAGAATAGCGGTGACACTTTCACCTTCCTGCAACTGCAATACCTGGCGGAGAGAACGCCCACGCCCCTGCGGCCCGGCTTCCGGCAATTGCCAAACCTTTTCGCGGAAGGCGATGCCGCGATCGGTGAAGAACAACACCCATTGATGCGTATGCGCGACAAAGGATCGGATGATGACATCATCCTCACGCGTTGCCGCCGCGCTGCGCCCCTTGCCGCCGCGCCCCTGGGCGCGGAAGGTTTCCAAAGGTGTGCGCTTCACATAGCCATCACGTGTCAGCGTCACCACCATGGTGCCGGGTTCAATCAGGCTTTCATCATCCACATCGGCGATGCCATCCACAATCTCGGTCATGCGCGGCGATGCGATCTCGGCGCGGATTTCGCGCAATTCCTGATCCATCACTGCCAGGCGCCGAGGCCTGCTCGCCAGGATTTCCAACAATTCGCGGATGCGCCCGCCAACTTCGCCGAGTTCGGCGACGATTTTTCCGCGTTCCAACCCGGTCAGGCGTTGCAGGCGTAAATCTAAAATGCCGCGTGCCTGTTCTTCCGTGAGCCGCACCGTGCCTTCCGGCGACACCGCATTGCGGTAATCATCCACAAGGTCGAGCAGCACACCCACATCACCCGCCGGCCAATCACGGCTCATCAAGGCTGCGCGCGCCGCGGCGCCATCGGCGCTTTCGCGGATGCCGCGAATAACCTCATCCAGATTGGCGACGGCAATCGCCAGGCCAATCAGCAAATGCCCACGTTCCCGCGCCTTGGCCAGCCGATGGCGGGACCGGCGCAGAATCACCTCCTCACGGAAGACGATGAAGGCCATCAGCGCGTCCTTGAGGCCCATTTGTTGTGGCCGGCCTTCATGCAGGGCCACGAAATTCACCGGGAAGGAGGTCTGCAACTGCGTCATGCGATAAAGCTGATTCAGCACCACTTCCGCGGTCGCATCGCGCTTCAATTCGATGACAATGCGCATGCCCGAACGGTCGCTTTCATCGCGCAGATCGGAAATGCCTTCCACCGCCTTGGCGCGAACCAACTCGGCGATTTTTTCCAGTAACGTCGCCTTATTGACCTGATAGGGGATTTCGGAAACGGCAATCGCCTGGCGGCCGCCGCGCGTTTCCTCAATCTCAGCCCGCGCACGCAGCGGGATGGAACCCCGCCCGGTTTCAAACGCCGTGCGAATGCCGGAACGGCCCAGAATCAACGCCCCGGTCGGGAAATCCGGCCCCGGCACGATCTTCATGAGCTCTTCCAACGTCAACGCCGGATTGGCGATCAGCGCAAGCGTTGCATCCAGAATTTCGGTTGGATTATGCGGCGGGATATTGGTCGCCATACCCACCGCAATGCCGCCCGCGCCATTGATCAGCAGATTGGGGAAGGCCGCCGGCAATACTCGCGGTTCATCCACGCTTTCATCGTAATTCGGCTGGAAATCTACCGTGTCTTCGTCAATGCCGGCCAACAGCGCACCGGCTGCAGGCGCCAGCCGCGCTTCCGTGTAGCGCATCGCCGCCGGCGGATCGCCATCAACCGAGCCGAAATTTCCCTGCCCATCAATCAGCGGCAGGCGCATGGAAAAGGGCTGCGCCATGCGCACCAGCGCATCATAGATCGAAGCATCGCCATGCGGATGGTATTTACCCATCACATCGCCGACCACGCGCGCCGATTTGCGATAGGGCTTGTCCCCCGTATAGCCCGCTTCCTGCATTGCAAAGAGAATGCGTCGATGCACAGGCTTCAACCCATCGCGCACATCGGGCAGCGCACGCGCCACGATCACACTCATCGCGTAATCGAGGTAGGAGCGACGCATTTCCTCCTCAAGCGCGACCGGGGTCGTATCCTGCGGGGGTTGGCCGGGGTTTTGGGTGTCGCTCACGCTTGAAGACCGATTCTGAAGGCCGCCATTCCGGGGAAGTTACATTGGGAAAGACGCATAGGCCCTTTCAGGCGCGCCGCGTCAACCACCACGGGGCTGCCCCGCCCCAACAATGGTCAAGTGACTGGATCAGAAAGGAATTTCATCATCCAGATCAGATTTCTTGGCATCCCAGCCGCCGGGACGCTGGGCTGGCTTCGCCGCGCCACCGCGATCCCCCGCCGCTTCGCCCGGATCATCCATGCCGCCACCCGCGCCGCGCCCGCCAATCAGCTGCAATTCGCCGCGATATTGGCGCAGCACGACTTCGGTCGTGTAGCGATCCTGGCCGGATTGGTCCTGCCATTTCCGGGTTTCCAACTGGCCTTCAACATAGACCTCACCGCCCTTGCGCAGGTATTTTTCGGCCACATCGCCCAGGCGGTCATTAAAAATCGCGACCGAATGCCATTCGGTGCGTTCCTGCTGATTGCCGTCCCGGTCCTTGTAGCGCTCAGACGTGGCGATGCGCAGGTTCACCACCTTGCCGCCATTCTGGAAATTGCGCACTTCCGGGTCTCGCCCCAGACGGCCCAAGATAATGACCTTGTTGATACCCGCCATGGCTAAGACCTCCCACGATATTGCCAAACAGGATAGACCATCGCCCCAAGGCGGGCCATCCCGCACCCTTCCCAGGGAGCCATTCAGGCGCATATATGTCCAGAACATTTTTAGAACAACCGCTTTTCCCCTCCCCGGGTCGGCGGTCGGAGCCCCCCTTGCATGACCGGCCATATTCGCATCCGCGGCGCGCGCCAGCACAACCTCAAGAACCTCGACCTTGATATCCCCCGCGATACGCTGACGGTGATCACGGGGCTTTCGGGTTCCGGAAAGTCATCGCTCGCTTTCGATACCATCTATGCGGAAGGCCAAAGGCGCTATGTGGAAAGCCTTTCGGCCTATGCGCGGCAATTCCTGCAATTGATGCAAAAGCCGGATGTGGACTCGATCGAGGGGCTTTCGCCTGCGATTTCGATTGAGCAAAAAACCACCAGCCATAATCCGCGCTCCACCGTCGGCACCGTCACGGAAATCCATGATTATATGCGCCTGCTTTGGGCGCGGGTTGGCGTGCCCTATTCGCCCGCGACTGGTCTGCCGATTGAAGCGCAAACCGTGTCCCAAATGGTGGACCGCGTCATGGCCATGCCGGAAGGCACGCGGCTTTTGCTGCTGGCCCCAGTGGCGCGCGGCAAGAAAGGCGAATTCCGCAAGGAATTGGCCGAATTCCAGCGCCGAGGCTTTGAACGCGTCAAAATCAACGGCACGCTCTACCAAATCGCAGATGCCCCCAAGCTCGACAAGAAGCTCAAGCACGATATTGAAGTCGTGGTGGATCGAATCGTGGTGCGGGATGGCATCATGCAGCGCCTTGCGGATTCCTTCGAAACCGCGCTCGGTTTGGCTGATGGCATCGCCTATGCGGAGGACGCCGATGGCCGGGAACGCACGGTATTTTCCAGCCGCTTCGCCTGCCCGGTTTCCGGCTTCACCATTGAAGAAGTTGAACCCCGCCTTTTCTCCTTCAATTCACCGCATGGCGCCTGCCCGGTTTGCGATGGGCTTGGAACGGAAAGCTTTTTCGATCCGCAATTGGTGGTGCCGCAGGATGATGTCGCGCTGAAGGATGGCGCCATCATGCCCTGGACGGGTGCGTCATCCCCCTATTACGACCAAACCCTGCAAAGCCTTGCCACGCATTTCAAGGTAAAGATGACCACCGCCTGGCAGGAACTTCCCGCCCGCGTGCAGCAGGCCATTCTGCATGGTACGGGCGATGAGGTGGTGACACTACGCTACAAGGATGGGCTTCGCGCCTATGAGGTCAAAAAACCTTTTGAAGGTGTCATCGCCAATCTGGAACGGCGCTTTCGCGAAACCGATAATGCTTGGGTGCGCGAAGACCTCTCCCGCTATCAGGCGGAACGGCCTTGTGCGGCTTGCACGGGGCATCGGCTGAAGCCGCAATCGCTCGCAGTGAAAGTAGCCAAGCTGCATATCGGCGAAGCCTCCGCCATGCCCATTCATCGCGCGCGGGATTGGTTTGCGCAGGTGGAAGAAAACCTGACACCGCAGCGGCGCGCGATTGCGCGGCGAATCCTGCGGGAAATCAATGATCGCCTGCAATTCCTGGTGGATGTGGGGCTGGATTATCTCTCCCTCGCGCGGTCTTCCACCACGCTATCGGGCGGCGAATCGCAGCGCATACGCTTGGCCTCGCAAATCGGTTCCGGCCTGACCGGCGTGCTTTACGTGCTCGATGAACCTTCCATCGGCCTGCATCAGCGCGACAATGAAAGGCTGCTCGGCACGCTCAAAAGGCTGCGCGATCTTGGCAATACCGTGCTGGTCGTCGAGCATGATGAGGATGCGATCCGCAGCGCCGATCATTTGGTGGATATCGGCCCCGCCGCCGGCAAGGGTGGCGGGCGGCTGGTGGCGCAGGGCAAGCCCGCCGAAGTCGCCGCGAATCCCGCCAGCCTGACGGGGCAGTATCTCTCGGGCACCAGGCGCATTGAAATCCCCGCAAAGCGCCGCAAGATTGACCCGAAGCGGCAATTGCGCGTGGTCGGCGCCAGTGGGAACAACCTCCGGCGCCTGAATGCCGCGCTGCCGCTTGGCACTTTTACCTGTGTTACCGGTGTTTCCGGCGGCGGCAAATCAACGCTGGTGATTGAAACGCTCTACAAGGCCGCAGCGCGGCGTCTGATGGGCGCGGCGGAGGTGCCGGCGCCACATGATCGCATCGAAGGGCTCGAACACCTCGACAAGATCATTGATATTGACCAATCGCCAATTGGCCGCACGCCGCGGTCCAACCCCGCCACCTATACAGGGCTATTCGCGCCCATTCGTGATTGGTTCAGCGAATTGCCGGAATCCCGCGCGCGTGGCTACAAGCCAGGCCGCTTCAGCTTCAATGTGAAGGGCGGTCGGTGTGAGGCCTGCCAGGGCGATGGCGTCATCAAGATTGAGATGCACTTCCTGCCCGATGTCTATGTCACCTGCGATACCTGCAAGGGCAAGCGGTACAACCGTGAAACGCTGGATGTGAAGTTTCGCGGCAAATCCATCTCTGACGTGCTCGACATGACGGTGGAGGAAGGGGAGGAATTCTTCGCCGCCGTCCCCGCCATTCGCGAAAAACTGTCGGTGCTGCGCAAGGTGGGGCTTGGCTATATCCATCTTGGGCAACAGGCCACCACGCTTTCGGGTGGGGAAGCGCAGCGGATAAAACTTTCCAAGGAACTGTCGCGCCGCGCCACCGGGCGCACACTCTACATTTTGGATGAACCCACCACCGGGCTGCATTTCGAAGATGTGCGCAAATTGCTTGAAGTGCTGCATGCGCTGGTGGATGCCGGCAATACGGTGGTGGTGATCGAACATAATCTGGAAGTGATCAAAACCGCCGATTCGGTGCTGGATCTGGGGCCAGAGGGCGGCGAAGGCGGCGGCAAATTGGTCGCGGAGGGTACGCCGGAGGACATCGCCGCCGTGGCGGAAAGCCATACCGGGCGCTTCCTGGCCCCCTTGTTGCGGGACGCCGCCCCAGCGCCGGTGAAGAAGCGCAAGCGGGCCTGAACCGCTTCGCCTTCCCTTCGCCCTGCTTCCCGTCTATCCCGGCAGCCCAGCCCCTTAGGGAGAAACGCCCATGCCCGCCTGGCTGCCGGAATTGGCGGCTTCGGTCTTCGCGGCCATCATCGCAATTACGCTGCACGAAGCGGCGCATGGCTATGCTGCGCGTGCCTTGGGCGATGACACGGCAGAAAGCGCGGGGCGGCTCAGCCTGAACCCCATTCGCCACGTGGATATGGTCGGCACCATCCTGCTGCCGGGGTTTTTGCTCGCGTCCCAATTGCTTACCATTGGCCGGGTGGAGGCCATGTTCGGCTGGGCCAAGCCCGTCCCAGTCAATATCTGGCAGCTGCGCAACCCGCGCTATGGCATGGTTGCAGTGGCGGCGGCCCGGCCGGCAACGAATTTCGCGCCTGCCCTGGCGGCGGGGCTGGCCGCGCATGTGGTCGAACCCTGGCAGCCCAGCCTGGGGGCAGATAGCACTGCCTTCGCCTATCGCGCCGTTGCCCTGTTTATCCTGGTCAATATAGTGCTTGGGCTCTTCAACCTGTTTCCCATGCCGCCCTTGGATGGCGGGCGCATCGCGGTTGGGCTGCTGCCCCGCACCCCCGCCATGGCACTCGCACGGATCGAACCCTTTGGCCTGCTGCTGGTCATGTTTGGCCTTTTCATCCTGCCCCATCTGCTGCCCGGCTATGATCCCATGGGCTGGTTTTTTCGGGGGGTGGTTGCGCCCGGCTTCGATTTCGTTCTCATGCTCACCGGACACGGGTAACGGAACCAGATGAGCGACTCCTCCCTCCAATTGCAGCTTGATGGCTATGAAGGCCCGCTTGATTTGCTGCTGGAACTCGCCCGGGCGCAGAAGGTGGATCTGGCCAAGCTCTCCATCGTCGCCCTGGTCGATCAATATTTGGCGGTTATTGAAGGCGCGCGCCGCATTCGGCTGGAATTGGCGGCGGATTGGCTGGTCATGGCCGCCTGGCTTGCTTGGCTGAAATCCCGCATGCTGATCCCGCCGGAACGGGTGGAAGGCGAAGATGCCGAAGCGCTGGCCGAGGCGCTGACAGATCGGCTGGCGACGCTGGAGCGGATGCGCGCCGCCGCGCTGTGGCTGAACCGCCGCCCCTGGCTTGGCCATGATGTGTTCGCCCGTGGCGCGCCGGAACGGCTTAAGGTGGAAGACCGTTCCGGCATCTCCGCCGATCTGCCGGCGCTGCTGCAAGCCTATGTCAACGGGCGCCGCCGGGCCATGGCTGCGCGGCCTTATCGGCCCAAGCCGCGCAAGCTTTTTACCGTGCAGGAAGCCTTGGATCGGCTCACCAAGCTGGTCGGCGCCCTGCCAAGCTGGTCCGAATTGCGCGACTTTTTGCCGGAAGGCTTTGACGATCCGGTGGAACAGCGCGCGGCGCTTGCGGCCACCTTGGTTGCGGGCTTGGAAATGGCGCGCGGCGGCGGGATAGATATGCGCCAGGAAGCGGCCTTCGCGCCGATCATGATCCGTCGTCGGACAGAAGAAGGGGGCAGCGATGGAAGAACCGACTGAAACCACGGCGCCCGATGAAGCGACCATGGCCGCGGCGCTCCGCATTGCGGAGGCAGTGATTTTCGCTGCCGACCACCCGGTATCACCGCAAACCCTTGCCGCGGTGCTGCCCGAAGGCGTTTCCGCCACCTCTACCTGCGCAGCGCTTGCTGCCGCCTGTGAAGGGCGCGGCGTGGTCCTGGCTGAAATCGGCGGCGGCTATGCCTTTCGCACGGCGGCGGACCTCGCGCCCCGGCTGACCAAGGTGGTTGAAAGCCCTCGTCGGCTACCGCGAGCGGCAATGGAAGCGCTTGCCATCATCGCCTATCACCAGCCCTGCACGCGGGGCGATGTGGAAGAAATCCGGGGCGCCACGCTCGCGCAAACGACGCTTGAAGCGCTGCTAGAACTTGGCCTGGTGGCGCCGCGCGGACGGCGGGAAGTGCCGGGCCGACCCACGCTTTGGGGCACCACGCCGAAGTTTTTGGAACAGTTCTCCCTGAAATCGCTGGCCGATCTGCCGCGCAAGGAAGAATTGATCACCGGCGATGCGCCGCCCTTGCCCGGCCTGAATGCGCCCATCAGCAGGGACGAAGCCGAGGAAGAAGCCCCCGCACCGACCCCCGAAGCTGCCGAGGAAGCCGGCGACAGGTGAGCCTCAACTTCGCCGATATCCGCCATGCCTATGGCGCGCGGGAGGTTCTGGCCGGCATTGAACTCAGTGTCGCGGCAGGGGAGATTGTCTGCCTGCTGGGTGCCTCTGGCTGCGGCAAGACCACGCTATTGCGCCTCGCGGCAGGGCTTGAACCGCTCCAGCATGGGCGGATTGACATTGGTGGTCGGCTGATTGCTGAAGCTGGGCGGGAAGTGCCGCCCGAAGCGCGGCATATCGGCTTTGTCTTTCAGGATTACGCGTTGTTTCCGCATCTGACGGTGGCCGAGAATGTCGCCTTCGGGCTGCGCTTCGCCCCGCGCGGCGAAAGGGTCTGGCGCGTGATGGATGCGCTAGCCCGTGTGGGACTGGAAGCCTTCCAGAATGCCTTTCCGCATATGCTCTCAGGCGGGCAGCAGCAGCGCGTGGCACTCGCCCGCGCCCTCGCCCCCCGCCCCACAGTGCTGTTGCTGGATGAGGCTTTCGCCAGCCTGGATGCGCGACTGCGGGAGAAAGTGCGCGATGACACGCTGCATGTGCTGCAGGAAGCCGGCATTGCGACCCTGCTGGTGACGCATGACGCGGAAGAAGCCATGTTCATGGGTGACCGCATTGCCCTGATGCGGCAGGGCCGCATTTTGCAGGTGGGCGCGCCGGAAGTGCTATATCTGGCGCCCACAGATCGCTATGTTGCGAGCTTTTTGGGGGAGGTGAATGGCCTGCCCGCCCGCATCACCGCCGGCCTGGCCGAGACCGCACTCGGCGCCCTGGCCGCCCCCGGCTTCGCCGAAGGCGCCGAGGTTGAGGTGCTCGTCCGGCCGGAGGGGCTGAAGCTTGGCGCCGAAGGCCCGGTTGTGGAGGTTGAAGCCTTCCGCCTGCTCGGCGCCACCACGCTGGCCCATTTGGCGCTGCCCGATGGCGCGGGCGGGCTATTGCACCTGCATGCCAGGCTACCCCCGGGGCGGCGGCTCAGGCGCGGGGAGCGAATTGCCGTCGCACTCGACCCCGAACGCGCCTTCGTCTTTCCGCGCGCCGAGACCTGACACGGCTTTCATTGAGGCGGGTGGCGCGCCATATCGGGCCGGTTGGCGCGCATCCGGCTTCCTGCTAACGCAACACCCCCGTTAAAGTGACGCGCGGGGACAAAGGATAACATGTTCGACCTCGCCTGGTCAGAAATCGCGGTGATTGCGGTGGTGGCCATTGTCATTATCGGTCCGAAGGATTTGCCGGAGGCCATTCGCGGTGTCGCGAAGAGCGTGCAGAAGCTGCGCCGCATGGCCGGGGAATTCCAGCAACAGGCCGATGAGCTGGTGCGCGAAGCCAAGCTGGATGATGTGCGCAATTCGATCCAGGAAATGAAAAGCACCATCAACGATATCCGCAGCTTCGACATCAAGGGCGAAATCCAAAAAGCTGTGGATGCGGATGGCACGCTGCAGAACACCATGGCCGAGGACCCGCTGCGCGACACCTTCATGCCGCCGCCGCCCGCGCCCTATGTGCCCCCGCCCTTGCCGCCAGCCCCTGATTCGCCTGCCTTCGTGCCGCCAACGGTTGCGCGCTTCGCCGCCCCCTTGCCGCCCGCGCCTGAACCCGCGCCGGCCCCGCCTGCTACGTCATCCAGCCCACCCGCCGCCAGCGCTTGAGGAATTTCCGTGTCCACCACCCGGGATGACGATCCGATAAACGACAAGGCCATGCCACTCATGGACCATTTGAAGGAGCTGCGCACGCGGCTTCTCTGGTCCATTGGCGGTTTCGCTGCGGCTTTTGCGGTCTGCTATTATTTCTCGCCGCAGATTTACGCGTTCCTCGCGCAGCCTTTGGCCGATATCCTGATGAAGCAGGGCGGCGGCGATCGGCGTATGATCTTCACGGCGCTTTATGAAGCCTTCTTCACCTATTTGAAGGTGGCCTTCTTCGGCGCCGTGTTCTTTTCCTTCCCGATGTGGGCCACGCAGCTTTGGCTGTTTGTGGCGCCGGGGCTCTATCGGAGCGAAAAGCGCGCGATCATGCCCTTCCTCATCGCCTCGCCCTTTCTGTTTTTGGCGGGCGCGGCTTTGGCCTATTACTTCATCTTCCCGCTGGCCTGGCAATTCTTCATCTCCTTCGAAACACCGCCGGGATCGGAAGGCGTTCCGGTGCAGTTGGAAGCGAAGGTGGGTGAGTATCTGTCGCTGGTCATGCATATGATCCTGGCCTTTGGCATTGCCTTCCAATTGCCGGTGCTGCTCACGCTTTTATGTCGGGTTGGTATTCTGAATGTGGAAAGCCTGCGCAAAGGTCGGCGCTACGCCATTGTTGGCATGTTCGTGGCGGCTGCCATCCTGACTCCGCCAGATGTGATCAGCCAAATCGGCTTGGCGGTGCCGTTAATCCTGCTTTATGAAATTTCCATCCTGGCGGCGCGGTGGGTGGTACCGAAGACCGAAGGCGAGTGTAGTAAGACGTAACGATCCCTTTAGCGTGCGTCTCGTTCGCATGGGCTCACGCGACACGCACTAAACGCTTGTTTGGTCGCATTTTCCGAGCCGCTAACTGTTTCCACTTGGCTTAAAAATGCTCTAAAAGGGTCTGTATCATGCAAGACATAAGGCGATTGCGCGGCGACCCGGCGGCTTTCGATGCAGCTTTGGCGCGGCGCGGCATGGCCCCGGCGGCTTCTGGGATTTTGTCGCATGATGAGGCGCGGCGTGCGGCGCAAAGCGCGTTGCAGGAAAAGCAGGCGCGGCGCAATGCGCTGTCCAAGGATATTGGGATCGCCAAGCGCCATGGCGCCGATACGGCAGCGCTGGAAGCCGAAGCGGTGCAACTGCGCAATGACATGGCCACCCTGGAAGCCGAAGCCGCCGAGGCCGAAGCTGCGCAACAGGCTGTCCTGGAAACGCTCCCCAATATCTTGGACGCCGAAGTGCCGGATGGGCGCGATGAAAGCGCCAATCTGGTGAAGCATCAGCATGGCATGCCGCCGACACTTCCCTTCAAGCCGAAGCAACATTTCGAATTGGGCGAAGCGCTTGGGCTGATGGATTTCGCAACCGCGGCCAAGCTTGCCGGTGCGCGCTTCACGGTGCTGAAAGGCGCCCTCGCGCGGCTGGAACGCGCCCTTGGGCAATGGATGCTCAATCTGCACACGGAAGCACATGGTTATACCGAAAGCGCCGTACCGCTTTTGGTGAATGACACCACCATGTACGGCACCGGCCAATTGCCGAAATTCGCTGAGGATTTGTTCCGGACCACCGATGGCCGCTGGCTGATCCCAACCGCCGAAGTGCCGCTGACCAATTTCGCCGCGCAGGAGATTTTGGCGGAAGTCGATCTTCCCTTGCGTCTGACCGCGCTTTCGCCCTGCTTCCGGTCTGAAGCCGGCAGCGCCGGGCGCGATACGCGCGGCATGCTGCGCCAGCATCAATTCGCGAAGGTGGAACTGGTTTCCATCGTGAAGCCGGAAGATAGCGACGCCGAACATGAGCGCATGATTCGCTGTGCGGAACGCGTGCTGACCGAATTGGGCCTGGTGTGGCGGCGGATTATTCTATGCGCTGGCGATACGGGTTTTGGTGCCGCGCGCACCTATGATCTGGAAGTCTGGCTGCCTGGCCAGCAGGCGTGGCGGGAGATTTCATCCTGCTCCAATTGCCGGGACTTCCAGGCGCGCCGCATGGGGGCGCGCTTCCGCGCTAAGGACGGCAAGGGCGCGCATTTCCTCCATACGCTGAACGGGTCCGGCGTGGCGGTGGGGCGCGCGCTCATTGCGGTGCTGGAAACCCATCAGCAGGCGGATGGCAGCATCGCCATTCCGGAAGTACTGCGACCCTACATGGGCGGCATGGCGCGGCTTGGGGGTGGGTGATCCCCACCAAGACAAAGAATTTCCAGGGTTTTGGCAAATTTACAACACAGGGTAGAAATTCCGACGCGGGATATAAATCGGCGACGGGTTTCGCTCTTTCCCGTTGCCTAGACCCCAAGGCTGCTGTGACAAATTGTAGCTTACTCAGTTTCCTCTTCAGATAGCGTCACATTTTGCTTCAGGCATGAGCGAGCAAGGCCGCGCCCTAGCAGATGCCAGCGGCAGCTCGTCCATCGCAGCTCAGCTTCGTCTTTTCGGGAAGGATTCTTCATCTCCGCGACCATTGGCGATAACAACCTGACCGACACAGCCGGCAATGACACGATCAACCTGCTTGCCGGCGCCGATACCTATCTGGACCTTGGCGGTGCTGATGCCGTGATTGGTGGGCCCGGCGCTGATTCTTTGCTTGGCGGTGATAGGGCCGATACGCTGATTGCTGGTGGTGGGGGTGATGGCTTCGTGCTGGATTCTTCCGACCCCTTTCCAGCATAGATGTAGTTTATCGTTCAAGCCCAGCCTTCGCCGATATCGATAGTGATGGCGACCTCGATCTGCTGGTCGCGGGTACCACCTATACCGGCTCAGGGGGTGCGATTACCGGTAACAGCGCGCTCTATGCATATCGAAATGACAATGGCGTTTATAATGCCTGGATTGCTAACCCATTCCCTGTTCTGGCTGCTGATTTCCCCGAAGCGGCAGTCATTATGCTCGGCGATATAGATCGCGACGGCGATGCGGATTTGCTGATTGGCGCCGATAGCGGTGGACTTCGCGTTTACCGTAATGATGGCGGGACAAGTTTCACGCTGCTGTCAAAAGCACGAAATCCTTTTCTGAATATACCCCTTTTTCCTGTAAGCTACCTAAGCTCCCAGAATTTGACCCTCGCCGATTTTGACGGTGATGGGGATGATGATCTCACCATCATCCCAAGCGGTCTCTGGCTCCATCAGAATTCTTCAGGGTTTTCGCTGGTGCCTGGCCCTTATTCGGGGCGGGAAGGCTCCCTTTTTTCGGCGACAGGCGGTACCTATGTGGATATTGATGGCGACAGTGATCTTGATTTTGTCGTCGGGATAGCGGGTGGAACGCTGCGTGTCTAGCGCAATGACGGCACAACCCATATTGGACTGACCGGCCTCAACAATCCCTTCAATGGCATTGATGTTGGCATGGATGCCGGGCCTACCGCGGCGGATGTCAATGGCGACGGGCTGGATGACCTTGTTATCGGCAATTACGACGGCACCTTGCTCACCCTTTTGCAGAATGATCGCAGTGATACGCTGGCTGGTGGCGCGGGCAGCGATTCAACTGTCGGGCGCAAAACCGGCTTTGATTATGATTACGCCTCCTACGCCGATGCTGTCGGTGTGGTGACTGTCAATCTGCAGACAGGCCGCGCATCTGAAACCGGTGGCGCGGTGGATACGCTTGTCGGTATTGGCGGCATCATTGGCTCCAAATTTGGGGACAGCATCTGCGGCAATGAATACGGCAAAAACCTCTCCGGTGGCGCTCGCAATGATACGCTGACCGGCGGTGTGGGTGGCAGCGACCTGATCAATGCCGGCGATGGCATCGGCGATCTGGTCTATTTTGAAGGTTCGGCGATTTCCATTTCATTCCTTGGCGTTTCTTTAGGGCCGGGCACAAATGTCAACTCACATGGCGCCTCTGTCTCCCATGGCGGTTCACAAATCGCCTTGGTGACGGCCATGGAGATTCCGCAAGGCACTGCGGGTCATAATGTTGCGCAAGTCTCCAGCACCGGCACTGGAAGCGCAATTTCCTTTGACGGCGGAGGCGGCAATGACACGATCGAAGGCTTTGGGCCGGTAGCTCTGTTTTTCGCGGATTATTGCAGCGGCAGCGCTGCCCATAGTGTCACTGTGGATTTGGTATTGGGGATTGCACAGGACCGGCATGGCGGCACAGACAGTCTTTCGGGCGTGCCCAATGTTGCTGGATCCTATCAAGCCGATTCGCTCCTTGGCGATGACAACAACAATATCCTCCGCCCCTATGACGGGCTCGATACGATCAATGGCGGCAATGGCGCCGATATGGTGGATTACACTGGCGCCGCAGGGGCAGTCAGTGTCGATCTTGCCACCGGGCGCGGCTTCAATGCCGCAGGCGGTGATGCCGATACGCTGATCAGCATTGAAAATGCGCGTGGCGGTGACGGTGCGGATACCCTGCTTGGCAGCGGCGGGGATAATCTGCTTGCCGGCGGCGCCGGCAGCGATAGCCTAGTTGGCGGCGCCGGAAATGATACGGTGGATTACAGCAGCGCCTTGGCTGAGGTGACAGTCAATCTGGCCAGCGCGCGCGCAGGATGGGCTCAGCGGTACAGATTCGCTTTCCAGCTTCGAGGCGGTGCTGGGCTCCGATTTCAATGACAGCATTTTGGGGTTGAACGGGGCCTAAAGCCTCTACGGTGGACTTGGCGGTGATACCATCCAAGGTGCCGATGGGCATGATGTACTGGACGGTGGCGCGGGATCGGATTACATTTCGGGTGACATTGGCAATGACACTCTTCTTGCCACGTCCGGCGTCGCCAGCGAAATCAGCTACCTTGCGACCGCAGATACCCTGCTTGGCGGCTCAGGAAATGATCTGGTTGACGGCGGCGGCTTTGACGGCATTCTTGGCGGTGATGGCAATGACGCATTGAACGTCTCAGGCTTTGGTTGCCCGACCGTCATGGGCGAGGAACATAATTATACCATCATTCCTGATCTACCAGGTTCATTTGACTCCATTTTTGTCTCGGGCGATGCTGGCGATGATTTGATACGTTTGCGGATCTCGGGCAGCTTGACCCTGGAAGGCATGTCCGGGAATGACACGCTCAGCCCATTCGCCGCTCCGGAAAGCAGTGGCCTTTCTCAGATGGCCAGTCCAGCGGGCGGGGATGAGCCCGTCTACGCCGAACCCTTCCTGCCGCTCACTTATGTCACGGGCATCGAAGCCATTGACCTGACCGGCGGAAGTTGGGCGCTCACTCTTTCTGTCTCTATCATCCAGCAAGTCTCGGGCGGCGGACAGCTGATGATCTACGGCGATGCCGCCAGTACAATCACCTTTACCGATGCAGGCTGGTTGCGAGGTACAACCAGTGACGGCCTTACCACCTTCGCCAATGGTACGGTGACCTTGTCATCCTCATCGGCAATCGCCGTTTCGGGCGCCGGCACGGAACCCATTGACACTGATGATGTCCTTGTAGGGACGGAAGCCGACAACCAGATGAATGGCCTTGGCGGCAATAAATCGCTCAGGGACTTGGGTGGCCATGACACCCTTTATGGGGGCAGCGGCGCCGATTGCATGGATGGCGGCAACGGCAATGATTTCTTCCATGTGGACAATGCCGGTGATCTGGTGCTGGAAGCCGGTGGCGATGGTTCAGACACAGTAGGCACCTCCGTCACCTTCACCATGCCCAATCATGTTGAACATATGAGGATCGCCGATGGGGTAACGGGTATCACCATCACGGGCAGCAGCGGCGCGGATATCATCATCGGCAATGGGCTTGCGAATAACTTCAACGGTGGCGCGGGGGATGACCTTATTCTCGCGCAGAATATCGCCGTGCAGGATATCCTGGCGCTCTTCGCCTTTCCCTGAGCGAGTGGGACAATAAGGCCCGCCTGCTGAATCCGTTCAACGCCGCGCGGCTGCTCCCGAGGGCCGCGCCTCTGCTACTTCCATCAGGACTGCGCCCGCTTTCGGCAGGCATAGGATCCGCGTGCGCGCCGCCGGGCCAGGAGCGCCGCCGCCACGCAGCCGCAGATCAACCTCGGGCGTGGTGGGCACAGGCTTCAGGCTCGGTTCGCGTGCGCCAATCAGCATCACCGCACCGCGGCCAGAAGCGCATAGCCCCGCCATGGCGGGGCCGGGCAGCGGGATCACCCCCGGTGCGGGACCTGGGACAAAGCCTTGGCCGCTCAACGCCGCCATGACGCGCTGCTGATAGATCAGGCCGCGTTCCGGCGTGGCGGAGTGATACATGGCAACCGCCTGGTTCCAATCCCCCGTGCGCGCGTGCAATTCGCGCAGGAACCGTACCGCATAGGCAACATTGGCGGCTGGGTCGAAGCCCGCTTCCAGGCTGGCGAAAGCTTGCGGGTGATGCAGCAAATTGACCTGCATGCAGCCGATATCAATCGAGCGCACGCCCCGCGCCTGGATCGCGCGCACTTCCTGGATCGCCTCGGCATTGGAGGCTGCATTGCGGCCATCACCTGCGGCGTTATAGGACCAGGGCCAGGGCTGCACGCTGCCATCCGGCGCGCGGCGACCGGTTTCAACCTTGGCGACGGCGCCAAGCAAACCCGCCGGCATCCCGGCATCACGCTCTGCCGCCGCAATGGCCGCGGCGCAAAGCCCCCAGGGTTCGGGAAGCGCAGGCGGCGCGGGGCGCGCAGTGGCATTGGTCGCGGCGGGGCGTTGCGGGCTGGCGGGCTTATCGGGCGCGGCAAAAGCAGTCAGCGGGGCCAACAGAGAAATGCCAAGGCCAAGCCAAAGTTTGGCGGCACTCAGGCCAAAAACCAATCCCCCTGACCTTCCCATGCGTATTCCCTAGGCCCGCGTGCTGTCCAAGGTCAACCGAAACCCGCTCAGAAATGATCCGCCCGCAGCACCTGGCAATCTGACAACGTCACAATCGCAGGCCGCGCGCCGAGCAATTCGCCCTCTGCCGCCAGCACCTGCGAAGCCACCTCGGCCGAGGTTATGCAGAGCACCAGCACATTGTCATCAACGCCGCCGGGGTCTCCCGCGCGGCGAATGCCCTGATGGCCGCGCCCGGCCAGAACGGGCAGGATGGTCCAGCCGGTGGCACCCATGCGGTCCAGCAGCAGGGTTACTACCTCGGCCCGCACGGCCTCCACGATGATTTCGATTCGCTTGCGCGTATGCATATCCCCGACCCCCCGATTATTGTGTGGCCAGCCGCGCCGCCCAAAGCCAAAGCGGGATGCCAGCCAGTACATTGAAGGGGAAGGTGATCGCCAAGGAAAGGGTCACGTAAATCCCGGCATCGGCGGAAGGTAGCGCCAGGCGCATCGCCGCCGGCACCGCGATATAGGAAGCCGAGGCCCCTAGCACCGCCATCAGCCCGACACCGCCCGTGGAAAGCCCCACCAGCAACCCGCCGGCAAAGCCCGCCGCGCCGCCCAGCAACGGCATGATTATGGCAAAGCTGATCAACCGCGCATCCAGCCCCCGCCCCCGATCACGCAAACGCCGCGCCGCGGTGACGCCCATCTCAAGCAGGAATAGGCAAAGCGCCCCCGGGAAAAGCGCGGTGATGAAGGGGGAAAGCTGCCGGTCAGCTGCCGCCCCGCCCAGCCAGCCAATCAGAAAGGCGCCTAGCAGCAGCACGACAGACCCATTAAAAAACACTTCACGCGCCATTCCCCGCGCCCCGCCCGAAGTCGCCGCGCCGCCGCGCCGAGCGATCAGCAGCGCGGTCAGAATCGCCGGCGTTTCCATCGCCGCCAGCACGGCGGGCATGAAGCCCTCATAGGGCGTATTGGTCGCGTTCAATTGCCCGACCGCCGCGGCAAAGGTCACCACACTGACCGAGCCATAATGCGCCGAGACCGCCGCCGCCGTGGCCTTATCCAACGGCGTGGTGGCGCGGAGCAAACCATAGGCCGGTAGCGGCATCAGCGCCGAAAGCGCAATGCCCACGGCCAAGGCTGGGATCAGCCCCGCCGAGGCACCAGGCTCTGCAATGGCAATGCCGCCCTTCAGGCCGATGGCCATCATCAGGTAGAGCGAAAGCGTCTTGGCCAGCGCATCCGGCACGGAAAGATCGGAACGCAGCGCCGCAGCCGCAAAGCCAAGCGCGAAGAACAGGACCGAAGGTGGCAGGATTTCAAAGAAGGACATGGATGGGGCGGGTTAGGCTTTGGCTTCTGTGGCGTAAAGGCTTTTCAGCCCTGACCAATCGGCAGGCCATGATAGGATCGCGCGTAATACATCAGGCAGCCGGCGGCCATTTCGGCAAAGCGCACTGCCTGCACCTTAGCGAACACCACGCTATGCGTGCCCTGTTCCATCACTTCCGTGATTCGGCAATCAAAGCTGGCCGCCGCCCCTTCCAGTACCGGCGCGCCGGTGACCAGCTTGCCCCAGACCCCGACGGCAAAGCGGCTTGCCATAGCAGCCTCGTCGCTGGGGGCGGAAAAGGCATTCGAGAAGGCACTTTGCCCAGCCGAGAGTGTGTTTACGCAAAGCACGCGATTGGTCAGAAACAAGGCACTGCGCGGGCTGGTGCGGTTGAGGCACACCAACAACGTCGGCGGATCATCGGTCACGGAACAAACCGCGGTTGCGGTAATGCCGCCCTGCCCCGCCGCGCCATCTGTCGTGATAATATTCACTGCCGCCCCCAGCCTTGCCATGGCATCGCGAAATTCCTGGCTAGAGACGGGCATGGTGGGCAATCCTTGCAGCGGGCTTTAGAAGGACGTGGCTCTATCACCTCAAGCGCGCGGCGTCACGCCAGCCGGTTTGGTCCAATCGATACAACAAATGCCGCCGGTAATGATGGCCCTCCGGCAGGCGCGGATGGTCGAATGCGCCGGCGGGCGCCATGCCGAGCTTTTCCATGAGCTTCCAGGAAGCCGCATTGCCCGGCACGGTGAAGGCGACAATCTCTTCCAAGCAAAGTGTCGCGAAACCAAAGCCCAAGGCCGCGCGGGCGGCTTCTTCCGCATAGCCCTGACGGCGAAAGCGTGAGCCGATGCGCCAGCCGATCTCCACCGCCGGGGTGAAATCCGCCTGCCAGGGAACCGTCAGCAGCCCAACCACACCGACAAAATCGCCCGTCGCTGCTTCCGCCGCCACCCAAAAACCCCAGCCATATACGGCAAAATGCCCACGTATCCGCGCCGCCCAGGCATCGCTTTCCGCCCGAGTCATGGCGGCAGCGAAATAGCGCATGCTTTCAGGATTACCATTGATGGCGAATAGCGGCGCCAGATCATCATCACGCCAGGGGCGGAGGATCAGCCTTGCGGTTCTAAGCGTCACGGGTTCCATGGCCGCTTCTTAGCGGAGCGGCGCGCTCAAGCCAGCCCCTAACTTTCGATCGCTCCTGTCGGTTCCCGACGGCAGCGTGGATCGGGTCGCCAAACAAGTCGATCGTCGAGCGCGGCACCATTGTATGGTCGGGGAAATTCAGCGCGCATCGTTCTGGAGACTGATCCTAATACTATTTCAAGGTCGGCTTGTGAGGTAATGGCGCAATTTGGCGCCGAAACGGAGAGGCAAGGACAATGACGCAGCCCCAAATCCAGGTTCGCCAACCTATGGAAAACGACGGCCAATGCGGAACTTGCATTATACGGCGCTCCATATTGGAACTATGTTCTGAAGAGCTTGGGAATGACGAACGCGCTATTCAAGAGTGGATGTCCGACAAGACCGTCGAAGCATGGAAGGCATAGCTTCATTCATGTCGGTCGAAGCTCCTGGTTGGGGAGATTGACGGCGTCCTTGCTGGCGTTGGGATGATCAGCGGTAAAGGGGAACTGTTGCTCCTTTACGTCGATCCAAAATATCGCCTTTCCGGGATTAGCAAATCCATTCTTTTCTCTCTTGAGGATACGGCCAAGACTTGGAGCTGTGAGTCTATTTTTCTTGACAGTACCAGGACGGCGTATCGAATCTATAGAGAGCATGGCTACGCACCGGATCAAAGTCGCGGTCAGTTACATCTCTGGAAGGCGTTGCGATAGGCGCTTTGCGGGGGCATCGCCTCGATAACCCCTGACCCTGCGCTGGCGGATCTGATGAGCGGTTGCGCTGGCTGTCGGCCTTGGGCGATGCCCTGGATTGGCGGGGTGCGGTGGTACATTATGAGGCATTCCGCGTGGACCAGAAGACGGCACTTTCACGGGCCGCCCGCATCAATGCTAGCCCTGGCAAGACTTATCCCTTAGGATAAGGGAAAAGGAGAATGCCATGAATTTGCAAAGCCTTGAAGCGCTCGCCGCCGAGGTGCCCGATGGGGCGAGCCTTGCCTTGCCGCCAGATAACTCCCTGCCCTCCGTGGCACTCGCCAAGGCGTTGATCCGGCGGGGGGTGCGCAACCTCAATCTGATCGGCGTGCCGGTCTCGGGCTTTGCGACCGATATCCTGATTGGTGCGGGCTGTGTCGCGAATGTGCAGACCAGCGCGGTGTCCTTGGGGGAAGCCGGCTTCGCGCCGCGTTTTTCGGCGGCGTTGCGGGCCGGTGCGATCAAGGTGATCGATGCGACCTGCCCCGCCATGCACACCATGTTGCAAGCCGCCGAAAAAGGCGTGCCCTTCATGCCGCTGCGCGGCTTGATCGGCAGCGATATCCTGGCCCATCGCCCTGATTGGAAAGTCGCACCCAACCCCTTCGCCGCAGAAGGCGAAGACCCGATTGTGTTGCTGCCGGCACTCAACCCGGATTTTGTGTTTTTCCACGCGCTGATGGCCGATGAGGAAGGCAATGTCTGGGTCGGGCGGCGGCGTGAATGCGCGACTATTGCGCATGCCTCCAAGCGCGCCTTGGTCACGGTGGAACGCGTGGTGGCTGGCAATTTCCTGGAGGATGAGCGCCTCGCCTCCGGGGCCATCAACGCGACCTATATTGCCGGCATCGCCATTGCCGAACGTGGCGCGCATCCGGTGGCACTTCTTGATGAATATGGCTTTGATGGCGCCTATGTCAGCGAATATGCCCGCATGGCGCGAAGCGAAGAAGGTTTTGCGGCCTGGTGCGCCCGCGAAGTTTTTGGCCACAAGGCGCAGGCAGCAGAATGAGCGAGATTAAGCTTGAAGAACGTATCGCGGTTGCACTCGCGAAACTGATCCTGGACCCAAGTGCGCGGCCCGCGCGCCATATCGCAGTGGGTGCGGCATCCCCCATGCCGGCGGCAGCCTGTTGGCTAGTCAAGAAGCGGGGAAACCCGGTGCGACTTTCGCTGCTGCATAAGCGCAACGGCAATCCGTTCACGGAAGGCACGCGCGAATTATTTGATCTGACCGGCCAGGGGCGCATTGACCTGTTCTTCCTGGGCGGCGGGCAGATTGATGGCAGCGGCAATCTGAATTTGGTCGGCACCGGCGAATGGCCAGGCATGGGCGTGCGTTTTCCGGGCAGCTTCGGTTCCGCCTTCATGTATTTCATGACGCCGCGCACCATCCTGTTCCGCGAAGAACACACGCCGCGCGTTTTTGTCGAAAAGGTGGATAATATCTCTGCCCCCGGCGTCTCTCCGCCCGGCGTGTTTCGTCGCGGCACGGCGCAGGCACTGGTGACAGGGCGCTGCGTGTTTCGCTTCCATCCTGATCGCGCGCGGTTTTCTTTGGAAAGCGTGCATCCGGGTGAGGCGGTAGAGAGCGTGCGCGAAGCCACCGGTTTTGCTTTTGACGTGACGGGCGATGTGCCCTTCACGCCCGATCCGACCGCGGAAGAACTCGCGCTGCTGCGCGGGCCGATCTGCGATGAAATGCTGGAAACCTACCCGGAATTCTGCGCACGGGTCTTTGGCAGGAAACAAGCGGCATGAATGACGCAAGCATCGCGACCCGTGGTTTGGCGCGCTCCGCCGGCGCCTTGGCGGGGTTGCGCGTGGTGGACCTTACGCGCGTTCTAGGAGGGCCTTATTGCACCATGGTGCTGTCCGATCACGGCGCCGAGGTGATCAAGCTTGAACCACCGCAGGGTGATGAGGTACGCGATTGGGGCCCACCCTTCGATAGCGCGGGCGATGCCTCCTATTTCGTTGGCGTGAACCGCAACAAAAGAAGCCTTGGGCTTGATTTGTCCAAACCCGCCGGTAAGGAAGTGCTGCTGCGCCTTTTGGAAGGTGCCGATGTGCTTTTGGAAAACTTCAAGCCTGGTTCCATGGAAAAATGGGGGCTCGGGTATGAGTCAGTGTTGTCAAAACGCTTTCCGCGCCTGATCCATTGCCGCGTTTCCGGCTTTGGTGGCGAAGGGCCGCTTGGAGGCTTCCCTGGTTATGATGCGGTGTTGCAGGCCATGGTTGGCCTGATGTCCATCAATGGTATGGAAAATTCCGGGCCGATGCGGCTCGGCGCGCCGATTGTGGATATTGCGACGGGCTTGTTCTCCACCATCGCCATTCTGATGGCGCTGCATGAGCGCGAAAAATCCGGCCAGGGGCAATATTGCGACATGACGCTGCATGATTGCGGCATGGCGCTGCTGCATCCCCATGCAGCGAATTACTTCCTGTCCGACAAGCGCCCCAAGGCGACCGGCAATCCGCATCCGAATCTGGTGCCCTATTCCAAGTTCAAGACGAAAACCTGTGAGATTTTCATCGCCGCCGGCAATGACCCGGCTTTCCGGAAATTCTGTGAATTCCTCGGTATTCCCGATGTGGCAAGGGATCAACGCTTCGCGACCAATGGCGCGCGCGTGACCAATCGCGATGCGCTAACGGTCATTCTGGAACAGCGTTTTTCGACCGAAGATGGTCATGATTTGACGCGGCGCATGCTGGCGGTTGGCCTGCCGGCCGGACCGGTGCTGCATGTGGATGAAGCCATGGCCGCCGATCACACCGCCTTCCGGGAGATGGTTGCCGCTATCGGTGATTTCCGCGCGCTGAACACGCCGATCAAACTTTCACGCACGCCAGGTGGGGCGCGCACGCGCCCGCCACGCTTCAACCAGCATGGGCGGGAGGTGTTGTTGGCGCGTGGCTTTAGCGAGGCCGAGATTGCCGCTTTGGAAGCCGATGGCGTGATTGTCAGCGCGCGCCGGAAAGCCTGAATTAGGCAGCGGCCGTGATTGTCGGCCCCTACCCCGCCACCGTGGTGCGTACCATATGGCGCCGTTCAGTCGTGCTCGCGAAAGGGGTCGCGCGATGCAGCACGGCGCGATTGTCCCAAATCAGCAAATCATGCGGCGACCAGCGGTGGCTGTAGATGAAGCGGTCTTCAGTGGCATGCGCCATCAAGCCTTCAATCAAGGCGCGGCTTTCCGCATCCCCCATGCCGTCAATGCTGCGCGCATGCGCACCAAGATATAGCGCGGGGCCATAGGGGTTTTCTTGCAGCACCACGGCTTGGCCCACCGGCGGGTGCTGCGCGCGTTCGGCATCGCTCACTAAGGCCGCATCAACGCGGGCGCGTGACCAGCCGAAATCATGCCAGGCCTCAAGCTGCTTCAGGCGCTGCTGTTCGGCGGCATCGAGTGCGGCAAAAGCACCGCGCATAACGGCGAATTCAGTATTGCCGCCGGCGCTTGGAATCTGCCGTGCCGAAAGCAAGGAAGCACGCGCTGGGACAGGCTTGAAGGACGAATCATGATGCCACAGCCGATTGGCCTTGTTGTTCAATACCTGCTTGTCGCTTGGCGCGACAATCTCGCCGCCCGCGTCCATATTGGTCAGAACAATCACTGGACTGCCCGCGCCAAACGCGCCGGGGCGGGTTTGCTCAAGTGCGCCAAACCCCTCGCTGAAGGCGATTTGTGCCGCGTCATCCACATGCTGGCCGGGCAGCACCAGCACCGAATAGCGATCCAGCGCATCGCGGAGCGCCGCCATGACCGGCACGGCGACCGGCTGCGCCGCATCAACGCCTTCGATGCGCACGGCGAAAAGTGGTTGCAGGGGCGTGATGCTGAGCATATGCGGCAACTCTACAAGACAGTGGCAAGCAGAATGGCGGCAATAATCCAGCGATCTTCAACCCGCCGGAATACCCCATTCCACTCGATGGATGTTGGAATCACCTTTTCCCCGTGCGGTGCAAATGTGAAGCGTAGCGGGACATGCAGCAGTGCCGTACCTGGCGAAATTTCTACAATACGCAGCGCGGCTAAATCGGGATCCAAATGCCACTGCTCTTCCCAATTCGCACGGAATCGTGCCAGAGCGGCATTATGGCCCCAGATTGTTACTGCTAAGGTCGTGACCCAAAGGAACTCTGGCCCCTCGAGGAGCAATGGCGCGAGCTCCGCCTCACTGCGCCCATTCTGGGCTACCACGAACCGACGAAACATTTCAGAAACATCTTCCTGAAGGGCATTCATGCCCAATTCCGATCCTGCAAGGAGGTGGTTCTGCCAAAATTAGTGCGCCAAAATCGTTGTTCAGTCAAAGTCGGCATGGGGGTTTCAAGCCCCCTTAAAAAAGCCCCTCGATCCGCCCCTCGCCATCCAGGCCAATCGTCTCCGCCGCCGGGCGGCGTGGCAGGCCGGGCATGGTCATGATGTCCCCGCAAACCGCGACAATAAAGCCGGCACCGGCAGAAAGCCGCACCTCACGCACTGGTAGCACGTGATCCACCGGCGCGCCCAGCTTTGTCGGGTCCGCGCTGAAGGAATATTGCGTCTTGGCGATGCAGACTGGAAGATGACCGAAGCCGAGTTCTTCAAACCGCGCGAGGCGCTTCGCCACATCCGCCGGGAGCGCAATATCACGCGCGCGATAAATCTGCTGCGCAATGGTACGGATCTTATCCGCCAAGGGCATGGCATCGGGATAAAGCGGCGCGAAGCGCTCGGATTTCCTGGCAATCCGTGCCTGCACGGCGCGCGCCAGCTCAGTCGCGCCCTTGGCGCCATCGCCCCAATGAGTGCACAGGATTGCTTCCGTGCCCGCCGCCTGGATAGCCGCTTGTACCGCCGTGATTTCCGCATCCGTGTCCGAAGTGAAGCGGTTCAGCGCCACCACCACCGGCAGGCCGAACTTGCCCATATTCTCGACATGGCGCGCAAGGTTCGCAATGCCGCGTGCCACCGCGGCCACATCTTCCCGCCCCAAATCAGCCTTGGCGATACCACCATGCATCTTGAGCGCGCGTACCGTCGCCACCACTACGCAAACAGAGGGGTTCAATCCCGCCAGGCGACATTTGATATCAAGGAATTTCTCAGCGCCAAGATCAGCGCCAAAACCCGCTTCTGTCACCACAACATCAGCGAGTTTCAAGCCAAGCTTGGTCGCCATGACGCTATTGCAGCCATGGGCAATATTGGCGAAGGGCCCGCCATGGATCAGCGCGGGGGAGCCTTCAATTGTCTGCACCAAATTGGGCGCGAAAGCATCGCGCAGCAGCGCTGCCATGGGGCCATCGGCCTTCAGATCGGCTGCCGTGATCTGCCGCCCATCGCGCGCTTGCCCCACCACAATGCGGCCCAGGCGTTCCTGCAAATCCGGCAAATCCCGCGCGAGGCAAAACACCGCCATGACTTCGGAAGCAACCGTGATGTCAAACCCATCTTCGCGCGGGAAACCATTGGCGACACCGCCCAAGGACGAATTGATAGCGCGCAGCGCGCGGTCATTCATGTCTATCGCGCGGCGCCAGGAAATGCGGCGCGCATCCAGGCCAAGTTCATTGCCCCAATAGATGTGATTATCCAGCATTGCCGCCAGCAGATTATTGGCGCTGGTGATGGCGTGGAAATCGCCGGTGAAATGCAGATTGATATCTTCCATCGGCAATACCTGCGCATAGCCGCCGCCTGTCGCCCCACCCTTCACACCAAAGCAGGGGCCGAGTGAGGGTTCGCGGAGGCAAATCATGCTGCGCGTGCCAAGCGCATTCAGCGCATCGCCAAGGCCGACGGTGGTGGTGGTTTTACCTTCACCGGCTGGGGTGGGATTGATGCCGGTCACTAACACCAAAGCGCCATCGGGGCGATCCGCCTGGGTGCCGATAAAATCCAGCCCGATCTTGGCCTTGTATTTGCCGTAGGGTTCCAGCGCATCGGCCGGAATACTGGCACGCGTGGCGATTTCCGCAATCGGCTTCAGCGTCGCGGCGCGCGCGATATCAAGATCAGTGGCCATTCCTGAAACTCCCTGGATTATCACCTCCACGCAACGCCATGGCGGGCTAGTGCTGTCAAGGCCGCGGCGGGCGAAACTTGTCCAGATAGGCCGCCCGATGGGCATAGACGCCGATATGCGCGACCGGCATATTGGTCAGCGCCCAGATGGCGCTACCCGGCAGACCAAGCCAGCGTTGGCAAAAGGCGTAATCTTCCGAAACGAAACCCTCTGGCAAAGTCATTTCATCGAAAAACGCCCAATATTCACCCTCCAGGCCGAATTGGCGGAAGCGTTCCGATTTGCGCCGTGCGATGCCGCCGCTTGCGATCAGTTTTTCAAAGGCGCTGCGCGCGATTATGATGCAGCCAAATCCCATGCGGTTCACCCGCAGCAAGCCATTACGGATCACCGGGTCCACCGGATCGGGTTTGATATTGAGGCGCCGCGACAGCGCATTCAACCGCGCTAGGTCCGGCGGAACCTCGGGCGCTTACCGCGCGGCTTCGGCGAAGCGCGCAGCCTCAAAATGCCGCAGCGGGCAGGCGATGCCAATCACCTCCTGCCCTGTTTGCAAAAGCCGCGGAATCGCGCCATTCGGCACACCGTTATCGGAACCAAGAAACAGCAAATGCGTGAAATCGGTGCACGCCAGAAATTGACTGGCCAGGATGTGCCGCGCGCGCGTGACAAAGGTGCCATTGTAGTTGAACCAATCCGCGCCATGCCCGCCATTACGCAATTCATTTACCATATTCACGATGGAAAGCGCGGTTTCCACCTGCATGGTGTTGGCGATGGTGGGGGTGGCGATGAAAACCTTCATGCTGCCGCAGGCACGGCTTCAACCAGGGTTTCGCGGAAGATCGCCAGCGCGCGTTGCATGTCTTCGGGCGTCAGCGCGCCAATTGCGCCAATGCGTATGGTTGGTTCCGGCGTTGTCCAGAAATTGCAAATCAGTACGCCGCGCGCCTTCAGCGCCTCCACGAAGCGCGCGAAGTCAAAGCGTGGATCGGATGGCTGATGCACCGTGACAACGATCGGCCCCTGTTCTGCCTTGGCAAGATAGGGCTTGATGCCCATGGCGACGAAGCCATCGTAAAGCGTATCGGCATTGGCACGGTAGCGCGCATCGCGCGCCGGCTGCCCACCTTCGGCGTCGAATCGGTCAAGCGCCACGTCAAAAGCAGCCAAAACCTGCACCGGCGGGGTGAAGCGGATCGAACCAAAGCCCGAGCGTTCCGAATGGGCCAGCACATCCGCCAGATCCATGCACCAAGAACCTGCCTGCCCGCCTGCGGCCTTGATCGTGCCAATCCGCGCCACGGCGAAAGCAATCCCCGGCATGCCTTCCAGGCATTTACCGGAAGTGAACATCAGCGCATCGCATTCGGGATGTTCGGCCATATTAAAGGGCAGCGCGCCAAAGGCGGAAACCGCGTCAATAAGTATGCGCCGCCCAGCCTCGCGCACCGCGCGGCCAATGCCTGGCACGTCATTCACAATGCCGCTGCCGGTTTCGCTATAGACCAGCGCCACATGACCAATGGCGGGATCAGCCGCGAGCACGGGGGCGATATCCTCAGCCCGCGCGCCGCGCGTATTGGGCAGATTGAGCGCAACCACCTCACGCCCCGCTTCGAGTGCCAGCCGCGCCATGCGATCTGCATAAGCGCCATTCAAGGGAATGAGTATCTTTGCACCCGGCGGCACTAGGGTTCGGATTGCCGCTTCCATGATGAAATGGCCGGAACCCTGCAAAGGAAGTGTCACATGCTCCCCTTCGATGCCGCCCGCGATGGCGCGTACGCGTTCGCGGATGCGCGCATAAATCGGGCGAAAACCGTGATCCCAGGGCGCGATATCCTGCGCCATGGCGGCTTGGGTTTCGGGGCGGGTCTGCACGGGGCCTGGAATCAACAGCATCATGGAGGGAAGTCATGCCAGACCCATCAGGCAATGAAAACCCCCGTAATTTCGCGCCGCAGTTTTTCGCGAATGGCCGCGGCGAAGCCCTCATAATCCGGGCAATGCATCACGAAGGCCCCCGGGCCACCAATCACCTCGACGGCGTAATGCGCTATCAGATTGGGTTCTTCATTCAGTACCGCCAAGGCATTGATGGTAATGCCGGCCTGAACACCAATATCGCGGATCGGCCCCGGTGGCCGGCCCTGATTATGCGCGCCATCGCCCGAGACATCCAAGACCATTCGCCGTGCCTCACCTGGGCCGCTGGCAAATAGCGCGAGCGCCGCCGCCATCCCCTCTCCCAAGGCTGTCGCGCCGGGCGGGACCAGGCGCGGCAGGGCCTCAATTGCCTCGGCCAGCGTCGCCACATCCGCCGGCGTGGTAAGCACCTGCCAGGGGATGGCGATTTCCTGGGCACGCTCCCCGGACCAGAACAGCATTGCAAGCGCCGATGCCCCGGCCGGGCCGGCAAGCAGCGCGGCGGCGATCTCGGCATCCCGGAAGGCGGCGGTATAGCCGCCGATCATCAGGTCAAACTCCGCCCGATCCACGGAAGATGAGGCATCCACCGCCAGCACCAGGGCAAGATCAACGCGCTGCATCGTGCCATCATGCGACAGCCAAACTTGCGCTGCGTCAATAACAGCGTTGGGCTATTGCCGTTATGTTGGAGTTACAAAACAGGAGGATGCCATGCGAAATCGCAGTATGGGTGAAATGGTCCGCGACCAGAACCCCCCTGACCATGGGGCCAGAGGCAACCGTGCAGGAAGCCTGCGCGGCCATGCATCGCCGCCATGTTGGCGCCGTGCTGGTGACCGATCCGGCGGGGCTATCGCTTTGCATTTTTACTGGTTTGGATGCGGTGTATTTCCTCTCCCATGGGAAGGACGCCACGGAAATCCGCCTGTCAGACGCCATGATCCGCCATCCAATCTGCCTGCCGCCCGAGGGCAAGGCCATGGATGCGCTGTATATGATGGCTGATGGCGGCTTCCGCTATTTGCCGGTGGTGTGCGATGGCAAGGTGATTGGCATCGTCTCCCGCTATGATTTCCGTGCCGAGGAATATGGGCAGCTTGATCAGGAAACCGGGTTTTTTGAGTGCCTGAGATGGGGGGCCAACCGCCCCCCTAGCCCTGTCTTCCTGCCCGACCTACTCTCGGTCCGACGGAGGATGACATGCCCGAAAGCCCGATAGACACCAAACTCGCCGCTGAAGCCGCCCTGCCGCTCGCTGGTGTGCGCGTGCTAGACCTGACGCTCGCCCGCGCTGGCCCCACCTGTGTGCGCCATTTGGCCGATTGGGGGGCCGAGGTCATTCGGGTTGAACCGCCCGCTAATGCCGATGGTTTTGGCGGTGATCGGGAAGGCTATGATTTCCAGAATCTGCATCGTAACAAGCGGTCCATCGCGCTCAATCTGAAATCGCCGGAAGGCAAGGCGGCGCTGATGAAGCTTGCGGCCAATGCGGATGTATTGGTTGAGAATATGCGCGTGAAGGTGAAGCACCGGCTGGGCATCGCTTATGATGATCTGAAGGGGATCAATCCACGGCTGATCTATGCTTCGATCTCAGGGTTCGGGCAGACCGGGCCTTATGGGGAACGCGCTGGCGTGGATCAGATCGCCCAGGGCATGGGCGGGATGATGACCATCACCGGTGAGCCAGGCCGCGGGCCGATGCGCGCGGGCATTCCCTTTGTAGACCTCACAGCCGGCAATCTGCTGGCGCTGGCCGTCATGATGGCGCTGTTCCAGCGGGAGAAAACCGGCAAGGGCCGTTATGTGCATACCAGCCTGCTGGAAGCCATGGTTTTCATGCTGGATCTGCAAGCCGCGCGCTGGCTGATGGATGGCGAAATTCCGGGGCAAGCCGGCAATGACCATCCGGTGAATATCCCAATGGGCGTTTTCCTGACCGCCGATAAGCCGATCAATATCGCTGCCTCATCCGCAAAAATGTGGGTGCAATTCGCCGAAGCCTTGGACCGGAAGGATTGGCTTGAAGTCGAGGAATGGAAGACGCTGAAGGGCCGCAGTGCTGATCGTGCAAGGCTCAACAAAACCATCAGCGAGGTCACTAGCACCAAGCCAAGTGAGTTTTGGATTGACCTGCTGGAACGCATCGGGATTCCCTGTGGCCCGATCAACCGCGTGGATCAGGTGTTTGAAGACCCGCAGGTCAAGCATCTGGCCATGGCGCTGCCCATGACCACACCCAAGCGCGGCCTGACCCATATCGTCAGCACCGCGATCAATATGCAGGGGATTGAAAGCAGCGTCCGGCGCATCCCGCCCCGGCTTGGCGAGCATTCCGCCGAAATACTGCAACAGGCTGGCTACGGCGCGGCTGAGATTGACCAATTGCGCGCGCTTGGCGTGATCAGCGAAGGATAAGAAAAATGCAATTTGCGGAAGGCAAAATTCTTGCCGACATCAAGGAGGGCGTTGGGCGCATTACCTTCAACCAACCGGAAAAGCGCAATGCCATGTCGGTTGCGATGTGGGATGGCATGGGCCAGGCCTTGAATGTCTTCACGGCGGATGCTTCTGTCCGCTGCGTGGTGCTGACGGGCGCAGGCGACAAGGCTTTTGTCTCCGGCGCGGATATCAGCCAATTCGACAAAATCCGCTCGGATGCTGAGGCGCAAAAGGAATATGGCCGGCAGACAGCAGTTGGGCGCTTGAAGCTTGCAACCTATCCAAAGCCCGTCATTGCGGAAATTCGCGGCTTTTGCATGGGGGGCGGGCTTGGCATTGCCATGTCCTGCGATATCCGCATTGCGGCGGAAGGGAGCCAATTCGGCATTCCCGCAGCCAAGCTTGGCATCGCTTATGGCTTTGACATGGTGAGGCATCTGGTGAGCCTGGTTGGCCCTGCCCATGCGCATATGATCCTGATGACGGGTGAACGCCTTGACGGCCGGGAGGCCGAGCGTATTGGCCTGATCAACAAGCTGGTGCCGGCGGATGCGCTGGCCGGGGTAGTGGCGAAGCTCACCGCGACGCTGGCGCAGAATGCGCCGCTGTCGCTTTATGCCAATAAGCGCACCGTGCAGGCGGTATTGCAGGACCGGGCGGACCGCGACATCGCCGCCATCAATGCCGCCACGACCGCCTGTTTCGATAGCGCGGATTACAAGGAAGGCCGCAAGGCGTTTATGGAGAAGCGCAAGCCGGCCTTCCAGGGGCGCTGAGCCCTTGGTGTGCACAAGCTTAACCAAAGGTAAGTTGCGTCCGGTGGCGAAAACGCTATTTAACGGGGGTCGGCAACCATCAGCCTCAGGACGCCACTAGCCCATAATGGACGACGCGCTGCCCCCGATTGCCGGTAATCATCAGAATGCGCCCATTTCCCGCCTGATTGCGGAGGTCGTGGAACGCTGCCCCGGAGAACGCATCAGCCTTGGGGAAATGGCGGAAGCTTTCGGCGACCGCGGCTTTGGCCTGTTGATCCTGCTGCTATGCCTGCCAGGGCTTTTGCCGGGCATGGCTTCTATCTTCGGCACGCCCATGTTGATCCTGGGTGTGCAAATGGGCCTTGGCTTTCGCCAGCCAAAGCTGCCTGGCTTTATCGCGCGGCAAAGCCTGAAGCGCACCGATATGATGCGGCTTTCGACCGAGTCTTCCAAGTGGCTTTCGCGGGTGGAACGCTATGTCAGGCCGCGGCCGGGCCCCTTCACTAATAACACCGCGGATAAGGTGGTGGGATGGCTCACGGCCTATGCCGCGCTGATGCTGATCCTGCCCGGGCCTGGCACCAATGGCCCGCCCGCCTTCGGCACCATCGTCATGTCGCTCGGCGTGGTGGAGAATGACAGCAAGGTGGTCGGTCTTGGCATTGTCCTGACGGTCCTGGCCAATATTTTCGCAACCGGGGTGCTGATCGCCCTTGTCTGGTTTGGCGTTGAAGCACTCGGCTATATCATTTGATGTCGATTCCGCTGGACAATTACATTCCGGCTGACTAGCATTTCCTCATGCTTCGGTGGCCCGCAAGGGCTGAAACGGGAATGCGTGACACGGTGAGTCCCACCGCCAATCCGCGGCTGCCCCCGCAACTGTAGGCGACTATATCTGGCCCATATGCCATTGCGTGTGCGTCTGATCGGCGAAGGTGGAACACCGAAGCCGTGAATCAGCCGCCCCGAAAAGGATGATGAGAGCCGCGCTGCGGATGTCATCATTGCATGCGAGAAGGCGGGCAGATCGGGGGTAACCCCAGGTCGCGAGCCAGGAGACCGGCCGGAGCATAGTTGTCTCGCGCGTATCGGGCGGGGTGCACCGATGCAACGGACCAAAGCTGTGCGGGCACGCCTGCGCATCTCCGTCTGCGAACAGCGTAGGAAATGCCCCAGGGCCGCAAGGCTTTGGGGTGCGTTGTTGTTCTTGCGCGGAGGAAAACCGGATGAAACACCGGATTCTCATATTATTGGCGCTTGCCCCCCTTGCCCCAGCCTGGGCGCAAACGGCTAGCCTTCCTGAAACAATTGTCACAGCAACAAGGATACCCACGCCGCAGGAACGCCTGCCGGCAGCGACCACGGTGATTGATCGCCAGATCATTGAAGAACGCGGCTATGTGACGCTGGCTGATGCGCTGGTGAGCGTGCCTGGCTTCAACATTGTGCCTAGTGGCGGGATCGGCCAGCAAACATCGGGCTTCATGCGCGGCACCAATTCGAATCACGTGCTGGTCTTGCGTGATGGCGTGCCGACCAATGACGCCAGTCACCCAAGCGGCGCCTTCAATTTCGGCAATACGCTGCTTGGCGATATTGAACGCATTGAAGTGGTGCGCGGCCCGGTTTCCGCGATTTACGGCACCTCGGCGATTGGTGGCGTGATCAATCTGATCACGCGCCGCGCGCCCGCAAATCGGCAGGCGCAGCCCTATGGCGAACTTGCCGGCGGCAGCAATTACACCGGGCGCGGTGTGGTGGGCATGGCGGGCACCATCGGCAATACGGATTACGGCGTGACGGGACAAAGCCTTTCGACACGCGGTTCTAATGCGGTGGCGTGGCGCTTTTATAATAATCAGGGGGAACGGGATGGGTTGCGTTCAGCAGTGATTACTGCGCGCGGCGGCGTAAATTTCGGCGAAACCGCTCCGGCAAATGTGCTTGGCATGACACGCCTTGATGGCTTGGTGACCATGCGGGAAAACCGCTTCGGCCTTGATAGTGTGCCGAATGATAATCCAAATTACAGCGGCGATGATCGCAATTGGATGGGGTTTCTGCGCAGTGCGACTGAATTGTTCGGCGGTGACTGGACCACGGGCCTGACGCTTTCAGCCACGGAGGATCGTCGGCGCTACACCAATTGGCGTGATAGCCTGAGCAGCGACACCACCGATGATCTCTATCGCGGCCGGCGCGAAAGGCTTGCGTGGGACAATACTGTCAAGCTTGCAGATGTTGGTATCCTCACCGCCAGTAATCTTGTCTTTGGTGCAGGGTCGGAAAAGGAAAGCGCTTTTACCAAGTCGGTACTTGGGCTCAGCTTCGGCCCATTCCGCCAGGATGTGGATAGATCGCAGCAAAATGCCTTTGCCTATATCGGCACGCAGCATCGGCTTTGGGAGCGGCTTGATATCACCACCGCGCTGCGTCAAGATGCGCCGGATGGCTTTGATGGCGCCACCACATGGCGGTTAGGGGGCGTACTAAGCCTGCCCGAGTTTGCGTCGCGCCTCATTGCCTCAGGCGGCACTGCCTATCGTGCACCGGCAATTTTTGAACGCTATGGCATCAGCAATTTCGGCTTCCGGGGCAATCCCTATCTACGGCCGGAACAATCGTCCGCCTGGGAGGCAGGGATCGAAACTGATATTAGCGCGGGTTTCACGGTCTCCGCGCTTTACTTTGAAAGTAGGATACGCGATCTCATTCAATCTACGTCTGACTTTAAGACCAATCGGAATATTGCCCGCGCGCATATCCAGGGTGGCGAATTTGGCGTGAATTGGCGGCTTTCTGATAGTTTCTCTACCCGTGCTGCCTGGACCGTGCAGGAAGCGCGTGATGAGGCGAAAGACACTCCCCTCGCCCGCCGGCCACGCAATAGTGCAAGCCTATCGCCGCGCATCGCGCCCAAGGTGGACTGGGCGGATGTGCCTAATGCGCGGCTGATTATCGCGCCGGAATTCATCTATGTCGGCAAGGCATGGGATTATGTTTATCCCGATAATGGTGGCTTTGGCAGCAATGGCTATAATGATGAAGGCTTCGTCTTCAACATGACTGCATCCTTGCCTGTAACACAGCAAATCACCGCTTTCATCGAAGCGCGCAACCTTGGCAATCGGCGCTATGAACCGGCCAATGGTTTCGTCATTCCAGGCCGCAGCGCCATTCTTGGCTTGCGGGGCGTTTTCTGAAACTGCGCGGGCGGCGGCGAAGGCTCATCCCCGCGTCGCCCCCGGTACCCACAGCACATCGCCGGCGCCATTACCATTCAGCCGCCGCGCGAGCACGAAAAGATGATCCGATAGCCGGTTCAAATAGCGGATCACGGCGAGGTTCACTTCCTCCTCCGCCGCCAACGCTACCACCAGGCGTTCCGCGCGCCGCACTACGGTGCGCGCGACATGCGCTGCCGCGGCACCTGCTGTGCCACCTGGCAGCACGAAGGATTTCAGCGCCGGCATTTGCCCGTTCATCGTGGCCAATTCCGCTTCCAGCCGCGCGGATTGCGTGTCGGCTACGCGCAGCCGCGCGCCCGCTTCTCCCGGCACGCAAAGATCAGCGCCAATATCGAAAAGATCATTCTGGATGCGCGCCAGCATCGCATCAGCTTCTGTGTCTTCGCCAGCATGCAAGCGCAGCACCCCTATCGCGGCATTTGCCTCATCCACGGTGCCATAGGCTTCGACGCGGAGCGCGTCCTTCCGTACCCGCGCGCCATCACCGAGTGAGGTTTCCCCCTGATCCCCTCCACGCGTGGTGATCACATCAAGCTTGACCATTTTTCATTCCTTACAGAGCGTCTCAGGTCGCCTCAGCGCCGATGGTTTTCAAGACGGAAATGCACCGCCATGGTAAGGATGCCCGCCATCGGCATCCCCGCACGCTCTGCCGGGCGAAAGCGCCATTCGCGCACTGCTTCCAGGGCCGCCGCATCCAAAGCGTTGAAGCCGGAGCTTTCCACGACACGCACTCCGGTAACCCTGCCATTCGCGTCCACGCTCAATTCCAGCTGCACGGTGCCTTCCTGCCCACGACGGCGGCTTGCTTCCGGATAGGCGGGGCGGCGATTGCGGGCCGCATCAAGTGCTTCGGGCGGCGCGGTCCGTCCTTCCAGGGTGAAGCTTTCCATCCCTTGCAAAGCGGCATGCAGCCGTACCGGCTGGGGTGGCGCGGTTTGTGGAGGGCTTTGCCGTGGCGGGGGAGGACGCTCTGGCGGGGTTGGCGCCTCAGTCACTTGCCCGGGCTGTTCCGGTTCCGGCACGGGTTCCGGCGTCGGTGGTGCTTCCGCGATTTGCGGTGGCGTTTCCTCAACCGGCTGGGGCGGCAGGATCAGTGCCGCAAGCGCCGAAGGTGGCGATGGCGCGGGTGGCGGTGCTGCGATTACTGGCGGCGGAGGCGGTGCGGCAACCATCGGCGGTGGTGACGGCACATCAGGGGCGGGCGGCACGGCCGCCACTTCGGGCGGGGCAGCAGGGGATTCCACCGCGCCAATATCCGGCGCGCCCTGATAAATCACCGCAATGCCCTGGGCTTCCGCCTGGTCCGCCGAAAATTCCTCAATCACCGGCCATAGGATCAAGAGCGCCGCGACCAGCCCATGCAGCGCCAGCGACGCGCCAAGCCCAAAACCGCTCGGCGCGGCCTTCACAGTACCGGCACCCCCTGCTGCTTTGCCTTGGCTTCGGGTTCGACATGAATGGTGATGATCGCCCCCTCAAGCTCCGCCTTCAGCGCGGCTTCGATCCTATCGCAAATCTCATGGTTTTCGCTGACACGCATATCGCCCGGCACCACCAGATGGAATTCCAGAAAAATATGCCGCCCGGCATGGCGGGAGCGCAAATCATGCGCCTCAATCGCGCCGGATGCCTGTTCCGCCACAATGCGGCGGATGCGCTCCATCGTGGCCGGCGGCACCGCCCCATCCATCAGCCCGCCGACACTTTTGCGGAGCAGCCGCCCGCCCGAGATCAGGATATTCACCGTCGTGAGCGCCGCCAGCAGGGGATCGAGCCATAAAAAGCCGGTGAGCACGACAAGCCCAACACCGATCAGCACGCCAACCGATGTCACCACATCCGCCCATAAATGCCGCGCATCGGCCATCAGTGCCGAGGATCGCAGCGCCTTGCCGCGTCGCCCGAGATAAAGCGCCCAGGCCGCATTCACGCTGCTGGCTACTGCGGAGACCGCAAGCCTTATGCCCGCCTGAGCCGGCGCGCGTGGTGCGAGAAAGGCAGCCCAGGCCTCATGCAGAATGAGCAGCGCTGCCACGATGAGTAGCGCGCCTTCCAACACGGCCGAGAAATACTCAACCTTGGAATGACCGTAGGGATGGTTTGCATCGGCGGGCAGTGCCGAAAGGCGAACTGCGAGCAGCGCCGCGGAGGCCGCCGCGACATTCACGATGCTTTCCAGCGTATCGGCGTAAAGCGCGACAGAGCCTATCACCCACCAGGTCACTGCCTTGAGTGCGAGAACCGCCACCGCAATCGCCACACTGAAGGCAGCCAATTGCGCGGCGTTGGAATGTCGAGCCTCAACCATCGCTAGGGTCTAGCCGTTTAGTGCTAGACCGAGAAGTACTTGGCCCGCGGGTGATGCAGCACAATCGCGCTGGTGGATTGTTCGGGATGGAGCTGCCATTCATCACTGAGCGACACGCCAATGCGTTCCGCATCTAGCAATCGCAGCAGCCCTTCCTGATCTTCCAGCTTCGGGCAGGCTGGGTAACCAAAAGAATAGCGCCCCCCACGATAGCCCTGTTGGAGCATTTTTTCTATATCGCGATCATCCTCGGCAGCGAAGCCTAATTCAGCACGGATGCGCTTATGGACATATTCCGCCAGCGCTTCGGCCATTTCCACCGAAAGCCCATGCAGATAAAGGTAATCCTGATAGCGATTATCTTCAAACCAATCGCGCGCGATATCGGATGCCTTTTGGCCAACAGTGACCACTTGCAGGCCGATCACATCGCGCGCCTCGGGGCCATCATCCACATCGCGCACGAAATCGGCGATGCAATCGCCATCTTCCTTGGGCTGGCGCGGCATATTGAAGCGGCAGACTTCGGTGATGCCATCTTCGGCAAACAGGATCAGATCATTGCCCTGGCCAGCGCATTTCCAATAGCCATAGATCGCCTGGGGTTTCAGGATGTTTTGGTCTTCCGACAAAGCGAGCATGCGCTTCAGCACCGGGCGCAATTCCTGCTTCGCCCAGCCGAGGAAATCTTCCAGCGACCGCCCCGCCTTTCGGAAACCCCATTGGAATTGATAGAGGCTCCGTTCATTGATGAAGGGCACCAACGCCTTGGGGGCGGCTTCCAACATACGCGCACCCCAGAAGGGCGGGGTTGGGACCGCGCTTTGCGCGGCGACACGCTGGCGGCGGGTCTGCGCGTATTTCACATCAACGGGTGCGAAGCCGCGCGGGTCCGCCGTGCCAAGGGTACGCTTTTCATTGCGCGCCTTGCCGGAACGCTTGGTTTGCAGCGCCGCCAGGTAATCATCAAAGCCATTACCCATGACCTTGTCCATCAAATGCAGGCCATCAAAGGCATCCCGCGCATAGGCAACACGCCCGGAGGCATAGGCACGCACGCAATCATCCTCGACGTAATTGCGCGTCAGTGCAGCACCGCCGAGCAATACGGGAATATCCACGCCCTGGCGCGACATTTCTTCCAAATTCTCGCGCATCACGACGGTTGATTTTACCAGCAAGCCGGACATGCCAATGGCATGAGCCTTATGTTCGCGCGCTGCGGCGACAATTTCGGACAGCGGCACCTTGATGCCGAGATTGACAACGCGATAGCCATTATTGGTTAGGATGATATCCACTAGATTCTTGCCGATATCATGCACATCGCCCTTCACAGTGCCAAGGACGATGGTGCCTTTTTCCTGGCCTTCCACCCTTTCCATGTAAGGTTCCAGATAGGCGACGGCGGATTTCATGGTCTCGGCTGATTGCAGCACGAAGGGAAGCTGCATCTTGCCGGCGCCGAACAGCTCGCCCACCACCTTCATGCCATCCAGCAAAATATCATTGATGATGGAAAGCGGCGCGATGCCCTTGGCCAGCGCATCGGCTAATTCATCATCCAACCCCTTGCGGTCGCCATCAATGATACGGTCCTTGAGGCGCCCTTCAACGGTTTCCGCGCGCTTTTTCGCTGTGGCATCGGCGGCCTTGCGGCCCGCGAAAAGCTCCAGTATTTTTTGTAGCGGGTCATAGCCTTCCGTGCGACGATCATAGATCAAATCCTCGGCGACCTTCACCTCTTCGGGCGGGATCTGGTGCAGCGGCTTAATCTTGGAAACATGCACAATCGCCCCCGTCATGCCGGCCTTCACGGCGAGGTCCAGGAATACGCTATTCAGCACATGCCGCGCGGCGGGGTTGAGCCCGAAGGAGATATTGGACAACCCAAGAATGATCTGAATATCGGGAAATGCATCCCGGATCCTGCGAATGCCCTCAAGCGTCCAAAGGCCAAGCTTGCGGTCATCCTCATTGCCGGTCGCGACCGTGAAGGTCAGCGGATCAATCATCAGGTCTGATTGCGGCAGCCCGTGCTTGTCGCAGGCAAATGCCACCAGGCGGCGCGCGATGCGGAGCTTATCCTCGGCGGTTTTCGCCATGCCCACTTCGTCAATCGTGAGCGCAATCACGGCGGCGCCGAATTTGCGCGCGAGCAGCATGCGGTCTTCGGCAGCTTTCTCACCTTCCTCAAAATTGATCGAATTGATGATGGGCTTGCCGCCATGCAGCTTAAGCGCGGCCTCAATCACCGGCGTTTCGGTGGAATCGATCACCAGCGGGCCATTCACGCTGCTGGTGAAGCGGCGGATCACCTCGCTTATTTCCGCCATTTCATCGCGACCGACAAAGGCGGTGCAGATATCAAGGCTGTTTGAGCCCTCGGCCATTTGCTCACGGCCCATGGCAACGCAGCCATCCCAATCACCCGCCGCCTGGCGTTCACGCCATGCTTTGGATCCATTGGCATTACAGCGCTCACCAATGGAAAAATAGGAGTTTTCCTGACGCAGCGCCGTTGCCGTATAAAGCGACGCCACCGATGGCGCCCAATGAAACTTGCGCTTGATTGGCGCCGGGCGACGTGCCGCACCGCCGAGCTTGCGCAGCATAGCGTCCAACGCGGCGATATGCGGCGTCGAGGTACCGCAGCAGCCGCCGATCAAATTCAAACCATCTTCAACAACAAAGCGTTCCATCCAGGCGGTGAGTTCTTCCGCGCTCAGCGGGTAATGGGTTTTGCCATCCACCAATTCCGGCAGGCCGGCATTGGGCTGGCAGGAGATTAGCCCCGGCCAGTTTTGCGACAGCCAGCGCAGATGTTCCGCCATTTCCTGCGGCCCGGTCGCGCAATTCAACCCGATCAGTGGTACATCCAGCGCATGCACAACCGTGGTTGCGGCAGCGATATCGGGTCCGACCAGCAACGTGCCGGTGGTTTCCACCGTCACCTGCACGAAAATCGGAATATCAGCCCCCGCCGCCTTGCGCGCAAGTTTAGCGGCATTGACTGCGGCCTTGATGAAGAGTGTGTCCTGATTGGTTTCCGTCAGCAGCGCATCCGCACCACCGGCAATCAGGCCACGGCATTGTTCCACAAGCGCGGCTTCCAGCGCGTCATAGGTGATATTGCCAAGGCTTGGCAGCTTCGTCCCCGGGCCGATATCGCCCACGACCCAGCGATGCCGGCCATCGGCGAAACCCTCAGCCGCTTCGCGCGCCAATTCAACGGAAAGTTTGTTGATCTCATAAGCGCGGTCTTCCAGTTCAAACTCGGCCAAGGTCGCCGGTGAACCTCCGAAGCTATTCGTCAGCACCATATCCGCGCCCGCTTCATAATAGCCGCGATGGATATCGCGCACGATATCAGGGCGAGAAAGATTCAAAACTTCGGTGCAGTTTTCCTTGCCCCAATAATCGCGGTCCACTTCCAGGGCCATGGCCTGGACACGGCTCCCCATGCCGCCATCACAGAGCAAAACGCGGTCACGAAGGGCGTCGAGAAGATGCGGGCGCGCCATGGGGGAACTTTCAGGAAACGGGGGTGGAAACAGAAACCGGTAAGCGCTCTGCCGACCAAAGCTTGAGCGAAAGATCAGCTGGGATGGTGCCAACACGCGGTGCGGTGCAACCCGCGCCGCGAAGCCAACCGGCCATGGCGGCATCATCAAAACCAGGCCAGCGATGGGCGTAGCGCGTCAGCAGATCGGCGCGGTCATGCGGCGCCAAATCAAGGATCAACAAGCGTCCGCCGGGACACAAAACGCGTGCAGCTTCAGCCAAGGCGGCGGCGGGATCCTCCGCGTAATGCAGCACCATATGCAAGGTGACGGCATCAAAGCCCGCATCGGGCAAAGGCAGCCGATACATATCCGCCTGCCGCACCGAAATATGGGGCAGGCCGCGTTCCGTCAGGCGGCTGCGCGCCAGCGCCAGCATCTCGCGTGAGGCATCAATGCCAAGCCCTTCATCAATGCGCAGCGCGAGGCGTTCCAGCATCCCGCCCGTGCCGCAGCCGATATCAAGCAAGCGGCCAAGGCGTGGCGTGGGCAGGGCATGCAAAAGGACGGTTTCAATCGCCTCGGTCGGCAGGCCAAGGGCGCGGGTTTCATCCCAATCGGCGCCATGGCTGCGGAAACTGTCGGATGCAACGCGCGCCCGTTCCGCCGCCAGCCGCGCCGCAGCGCGCCGATCAGCGGCCAGCAGCGGGTCCGATTCGGGCAGGCGGGCGAGAATATGGCGGGCGAGGTCAGCGTCTGGCGCCATCTGGAACCAAGCATTGGCGCCTTCCGGCGTGCGCGTCAGCAGGCCGGCTTCGACCAGAAGCTTCAAATGGCGGGAAAGCCGAGGCTGGGATTGGCCCAGGATCGCCACCAATTCCGTGACACACCAGGCGCCACGGGCGCAAAGCGCTAGCAGCCTGAGGCGTGTCGGCTCCGCCGCGCCGCGCAATTGGGACAAAACATCTTGCATGGGCTTTACATAGACATAAACATATTCTTATGTCTAGTGGTCGATGCGCGAAGGTTAAATCACCGTAGTGCTGACTCTGCCACCCATATAGGCTTCTATCATGCCAGCCTGGACTCTAGATGCCCGCATACCAATCCACCTGCTAACGCCGGGTGAAAACCCTGCGCAGGGCGTGGCTCTGCTTGCCGAGGCGCCAAGCACGGCCTCAGCACCCGCCATGGCGCTGTTTTCGCTGACCGGTGCCCATGTGCCGTCCTGCGCCTGCTGCGGGGTGCGCGGCCCGGTGGCGGAGGCGTTGGACAGGCTGTTTCTTGGCCGGGTGCGGGGGGAGCTACCCTGGTTCACAGCCATCGCCGCCCTGCCGCAAAGCGCTGAGGCGGCGGAGGCGATTCGCAAGACGCTGCGCGATGATGCGAACAGCAGTGCAAGGTTCCGGCTGGCGCCTTAACGAGGGGCGTAGCGAAACTACCGGGCGCCGCAGCGCGAACCGCGTCCTCAATCCACCAGCAGCGTCTTTTCACCCTCACCCAGGCTTCTTTGCATCGTCACCACATCCACCCAGCGGCCGAATTTCAGACCAACCGCGCGCATGGTGCCGATATGCCTGAAGCCGAGTGACACATGGAGCCCAATGGACCCCACATTTTCCGAATCGCCAATCACCGCCAGCATTTGCCGAAAACCCACCGCTTCCGCACGCGCGATCAATTCCGCGACCAGCGCCTTGCCCACACCCTGGCCGCGCACATCATCACGCACATAAATCGAATTCTCGACCGTGTAGCGATAGGCTGAACGCTCGCGGAAGGCGCTGTAATAGGCGTAGGCGAGGATCGCTCCCGCCTCCCCTTCCGCGACCAGCCAGGCATTGCCGGGCCCGGCGAGCACCTTTTTCATGCGCCCGGCCATATCGGCCTGAACAGGGGGCACTTCCTCAAAAGTGCCGGCACCATGCAGCACGTGATGGGCGTAGATTTCCGTGATGGCGGGCAGATCAGCGGGTGTGGCTTCGCGAATTTGCATGGGCTCAGCCCCCGATGCCGAGCGAAGCGGCCAGCGCTTGCGCCGCGGCCAGTACGGCGCGGTCACGCCCCGGTGCCCCCACCAGGGAAAGCCCAACCGGCGCGCCGGCCACCTTGCCAGCCGGGATGCTCACCTCCGGCAGGCCGCAGAAGCCGGCGATGGCGGTAACACCCATGCTGCGTTCGCGCACCTTGTTTTGTTCCGCGAGTGAAGAAGCCAAAAGCGGCGCCGGCGCAGGGGAAGTCGGGTAGATCATCACCGCCCCGCCACGCAGAAGCGCATGGAAGCGCGCCTGCGCCACGCGGCGGAAGGCGCGGCCGGCGGCGCATTGCGCCGGGTCCATGGCGGCGGCAGCGTCAAAGCGTTCTTTCACGCCGGGGCCGAATTTCGGATTGGTCGCGGCAATCCAGGGGCCGAGGGCGGTCCAGGCCTGCTCCGCCTGCGCGCAGCGGAAATGTTCGTAGAAGGCATCAAGGCCCTCGGGCGCCGCATGCGTGACCAGTGCGGGGCCAAAAAGCGCTTCGGCGGCCTTCAAAGCAGGTGTCAGCGCGGCCACGGTTTCGGGTTCCGCATTGGCCCAGGCTTCAGCGACTGAAATGAGCGGTCCAACCGCGCCCGAAACGCCCGGCGGCAAGAGCACATCGCCCACGCGGCGCAGCATGGAGGCAGTTCGCGCGAACCAGCCCGCCGTGTCGTAATCTGGCCCCAATGCGCAGGCGCCGGCGAGGCTGATGGCACCCCAACTCGGCCGAATGCCGAAAACGCCGCAATAGGAGGCAGGGATACGCACGGAACCGCCGGTATCGGACCCCATGGCGAAATCCACCAAGCCCGCCGCAGCCGCGGCTGCCGATCCGCAAGAGGACCCGCCCGGAAAACGGTCCGGCGCGGCAGGGTTTTTCGGCGTGCCTTGCCAAATATTCTCACCCGTCAGGCCATAGGCCAATTCAACCGTCTTGGTCTTGCCCGCCAGGGAAGCGCCCGTCTGCAACAATTGCGTGATAACCAGCGCATCGCGCGTCGCCGGAGGATGCGTGGCTGCCCAATCGGGATTGCCATAGCCGGTGACCGTGCCGGCCACATCAAACAAATCCTTGGCGGCGAAGCTGAGCCCCGCGAGGGGGCCTGCGGTCGCGCCCGCGCGCCTGGTGCGCTCACCTGGAATAAAAGCGCCAACGCTGTCTTCGGTCATGCCAAGCTCCCGCTACCTCTGATGGGGCGGAAACTGCGCCAGCCGAGCGGGCCAGGCAAGCGGGGATCAGCTCTGCCCATCGCGAACCATCTGAAGGCTTTGGCGCGGGCGGCCATCCGGGCCGAAGTTGGCCGCATCCAGCCAGGTGGCAATGGCATCGCGGCGCGCCGGCCATTCCTCGGCGATGATGGAAAACCACGCCGTATCCCGCCGCCTGCCCTTCACCACCAGATGCGCACGATGCGTGCCTTCACAGACAAAGCCAAGCCGCGCCGCCGCCCGGCGTGATGGCATATTGAGCGCATTGCATTTCCACACCAGCCGCCGATAGCCAAGATCATCCATAGCGTGGCGCATCAGCAGGAACATCGCCTCGGTCGCGGCGCGCGTGCGCTGCATCCGGGGTGAGAACCAGATATTGCCGATTTCGATATCCGCATGGGCGGGGGCGATTTGCATCAGCGTCAGCCAGCCATCCGCCGTGCCAGTCCGATGTGGGCGGATGGCCCAGGCGATCGGGTCATGCGTAACCGCGAAGGCAGCGACATGGGCGCGCATGGCGGCCGCATCGCGAAACGGGCCATAACCCATATAGGCCCAGCCCTCACCGCCCGTGTCGCGTTCCGCCGCGCACCACAAATCCTCGGCATGGCGGAGATGGAGCGGTTCTAGATCAACCGATTGCCCCTTATGCGGAATGCGCGCCGGCAAGGGGCGCGGCGTGGCATCCACCAGCGGGCCGAGCGGGGGGGTGGTGGCAGGGTCCCAGGGGACGCCTTTGGGCAGGTTTTCCATCGCCCCAGAAGAAACGCCCAGCGCGCCGGATGCAAGCCATGATTGCCGGTTGCGCGCCGCGCCGCGCCGCCGCAAAACAGCACCCATGAATACGGCCCCTTCCCCCGCCCCCGCCATCCCCGCCGCCTATGTCGGTGAAAAGGTCACGCATGTGCATCATTGGACGGACCGGCTGTTTTCCTTCCGCTGCACACGCGACACTGGCTTTCGCTTCCGCGCCGGCGAATTCGCCATGATCGGCCTGATGGTAGATGGCAAGCCACTTGTGCGTGCCTATTCCATGGCAAGTCCTACCTGGGAAGAGACATTGGAATTCCTGTCCATCAAGGTGCAGAACGGGCCGCTCACATCGCGCCTGCAACATATCAAGCCAGGCGACACGGTACTGATTGGTCGCAAACCGACCGGCACGCTGGTGACCGATAATTTGCTGCCAGGCCGCAACCTTTGGATGCTCGCAACCGGCACCGGCCTTGCGCCCTTTCTTAGCCTGACGCGCGAGCCCGATGTCTATGAACGCTACGGCACGGTGGTGGTGGCCCATACTGTGCGGCAAGTGGCGGAATTGGCCTATCGCGAGATGTTCGAACGCGACCTGGCGCAGCATGAGTTCCTCGGCGAGATCATCGCCGGCAAGCTCCGCTACCACCCTTCTGTGACGCGGGAGCGCTTCCCGACCCAGGGGCGCATCACTGATCTGATCGAATCAGGCCGGATTTTCACTGACCTTGCCCTGCACGCGCTAGACCCGACCCATGACCGGGTGATGTTGTGTGGGTCTGAGGCGATGAACCGCGACTGCAAGGCCATGCTGGAAGCCCGCGGCTTTGTGGAGGGATCGAATAACGCCCCTGGCAGCTATGTGGTGGAAAAGGCTTTCGTGACGAAATAGCCCGGCATGCCCTCAGATCTACAAAAAAATATTGCGTCATCTGCCGGTCATCCATATGTCACGCCCTTGTGAAGCACTGCCCCAGCTTGCCGGGGTCACCATCAAGGGAGAAGCAAATGACTGGCTCCACCGTTGAAGCGCCGGCGCGGCGCGGTTTTTTGAAGGCGTCGGCCGCCACAGGGGTGGGCGTTGCTGTCCTTGCTACCCCCAATGTCAGCCGAGCCCAGACCACGACGCTGCGCTTCCAGTCCACCTGGCCGCAGCGCGATATCTTCCATGAATTTGCCGGCGATTTCGTACGCCGGGTGAATGACATGGCGGGCGGGCGGCTGCGCATTGAATTGCTCGCCGCCGGCGCCGTGGTTGGCGCCTTCCAGCTTTTGGATGCGGTCAGTGCCGGCACGCTTGATGCCGGCCATGGCGTGCCGGCCTATTGGTTCGGTAAGAACAAGGCGTTTTCGCTGTTTGGCACCTCCCCTCCCTGGTTCGGCGATGCCAATCAGCTGCTCGGCTGGTATCATTATGGCGGTGGAGAGGCGCTCTATAATGAACTGCTCAATGAGCATGTGAAGGTGAATGTCGTCTCCTTCATGACCGGCCCGATGCCGACCCAGCCGCTTGGCTGGTTTAAGAACCCAATCGAGCGCCCCGAGCAGATCCGCGGCCTGAAGTATCGCACTGTCGGCCTTGCGGCTGATTTGTTCGCGGAACTCGGCGCGGCGGTGGTCTCGCTGCCCGGCGGCGAGATCGTGCCCGCACTGGAACGTGGCGTCATTGACGGAGCGGAATTCAACAACCCCTCCTCCGACCGCGTGCTGGGCTTCCCGGATGTGGCGAAGGTCTACATGATCCAGTCCTTCCATCAGCGCACGGAAAGCTTCGAAGTGCTGTTCAACAAGGGCAAATTCGCAGCCCTGCCGGCTGAGCATCAGGCGATCATCAAATTCGCTTCCGAAAGTGCCTCGGCCGATATGTCCTGGAAGCTGCAGGATCGCTATTCGCGCGATCTGATTGCCATGGCGCAGCAGCAGGGCGTGCAGGTGCGCCCAACGCCGCGCCCTGTTCTGGACGCGCAATTGGCCGCCTGGAATCGCGTGGTGGACAAGTATGAGGGCGATGCCTCCTCACCCGCCGCTGGCCCCTTCTTCAAGAAGGTCTGCGACAGCCAGCGTGACTGGTGCCGCCGCGTCGGCAGCTTCTTCCTGCGCTATGAAGCGAGCCCAGTGATTTCCTATAATCACTTCTTCGCCGCGCGCTGATGTAGTGTAGTCGGGGTGCGGGTTTCGGCCCGCACCCTTTTTGATGCCCCAATCCCCGGGGCCGTGATCGAAAGTCCGCATCATGCAGCGATTGCTTCTTGGCATTGATCGCTTCAGCACCCTGGTCGGCCAGACCTTCGCCTGGAGTATCCTGGTGCTGACCTTCGTCGTGACCTATGAGGTTGTGATGCGCTACGCCTTTCGCGCACCAACCACCTGGGCCTATGACACTTCCTATATGCTTTATGGCACGCTGTTCATGATGGCGGGCGCCTATGCACTGTCACGCAATGGGCATGTGCGTGGCGATTTTCTCTATCGGAATTTCAAGCCTGAAAATCAGGCAAAGCTTGATCTGGTGCTTTTCATTCTTTTCTTCTTTCCGGCGATTTTCGCCTTCATGATTTCAGGCTGGACTTTCTTCGCGCAAAGCTTCGCGCAGAATGAAAGATCCATGTTCAGCCCGACCGGCCCGGTAATCTGGCCCTTTAAGTTCCTGATCCCGGTGGTGGGCGTGCTGTTGCTGCTGCAAGGCATTGTTGAAGTAGTGCGCTGCATCCAATGTATCCGCTCGGGTGCCTGGCCGAAGCGGCTTTCGGATGTGGAAGAATTGGACCAGCAAATCCTTGCCGCCGCCGCCGAACAGGACCCCGAAGAATTGGCCCGCCGCATGGCTGCCTCCGGCCAGATCCCCTTAGACAAGTCAAAGAAGGGCTGACGCGCCATGTCTGACGGTATGCTCGGGCTCACGCAGCTCTTTCTATTCCTATTCTTCATCATGCTGGGCTTCCCGATCGCCTTTACGCTGATGGCGATGGGGTTGTTCTTTGGCTATCTCGGCATGCAGGAACGCATTTTTGACCTGCTGGTGCAGCGCACCTATGCGGTCATGTCGAATGACGTGCTGATCAGCGTGCCGCTTTTCGTCCTCATGGGTTATATCATCGAACGCGCGAATATTCTGGACCGGCTATTCCGATCCTTGCAGATGGCGAGTGGGAATATTCCGGGCTCGCTCGCGGTGGCGACCTTGGCGACTTGCGCGCTGTTCGCGACAGCAACCGGGATTGTGGGCGCGGTGGTCACGTTGATGGGCCTGCTGGCGTTTCCGGCCATGCTCCGCGCAGGTTATGATGTCAGGCTGGCATCGGGGGTTATTTGTGCGGGGGGCTGCCTTGGCATCCTTATTCCGCCTTCCATCATGCTGATCCTGTTTGGCGCGACCGCAGGCGTTTCGGTGGTGCAGCTTTATGCCGCGGCCTTCATCCCCGGTGTCATGCTGGCGGGGATGTATATCCTCTATGCCATGGGCATCGCCCTCCTAAAGCCGGAGATGGCGCCACGCTTGCCGCCTGAGGAAGTGAATATCCCCTTCAGCCAAATTGCGATTTCGCTGCTGACATCCTTCATCCCGCTCGCGGCACTGATTGCCATGGTGCTCGGCGCCATTCTGATGGGGCTTGCGACGCCTTCAGAGGCCGCCGCCATGGGCAGCCTTGGGTCCATTATCCTCGCCATCGTCTATCGGTCCTTTTCCTTTGCCAAGCTCAAGGAAAGCGTGTTCCTGACGGCGCGCACCTCCGCCATGGTGTGCTGGTTGTTTGTGGGCAGCGCGATTTTCTCTTCCGTCTTTGGCTATCTTGGCGGGCAGGATCTGGTGGAGCAATTTTTCAAATCCCTGCCGCTTAATACCTTTACCTTCATGATCCTGGCGCAATTGCTGATCTTCATCCTGGGCTGGCCCTTGGAATGGACGGAAATCATCGTGATTTTCGTGCCGATCTTCCTGCCGCTCTTGGATGATTTTGGCGTTGATCCATTGTTCTTCGGCGTGATGGTGGCGCTTAATCTGCAAACCTCCTTCCTGTCGCCGCCGGTTGCCATGGCGGCCTTCTATTTGAAGGGCGTGGCGCCCAAGCATGTGCGGCTTGAGGATATCTTTCGGGGCTGCATGCCCTTCATCTACATCGTGATCCTGAATATGCTCGCAATTTATGTCTTCCCCGGCCTGGTCACCTGGCTGCCTGAACAGCTTTACGGCTTCACGCCGTCGAGCGGCACGCCGATCCAATTGGATGTCCCGCCCGAGGGCGGCTTCCAGGAAGATGAAGCCTTGAAGATTGCCGATTAGTACCATGGATCAGGACCCAATTACGCGCGCCATTGGCTATCTGTCTGAGGCGTTCGAAACTGGCAATCCGCTGGCGGCGCTGCCTGCGGAAATCGCCATCACCACCCAGGATGACGCCGAGGAAGTGGCGGGCGGGGTGCTCGCGCGGCTTGGCTTTGTGCCCTGTGGCATCCGGGTCGCGCCGGCAGCCGATGGCAGCCTGATCACCGGCCCCATGCTGGAAGCGCGCTTCTTGGATGATGGCTCGGGGCTGTCGCTCGAGATCATGCGCCATGGCCGCGCCTCGGCCGCCCTGCTTGGTGTGCTGGGCGCCGCGTTGGAGCCTGAGGCGACATCGCCGCCTAAGATCACCGCCATCCACCCGGCGCTGGATATTAGCGCCAGCCGCTTCACCCAAGGCCCGGCGGATCGCGTGGTGGAAATCGCTGATCTGGCGGGGCTTGGGCTGCTGGTATTGGGCAAGCGCCGACCGATACCCGAAACGCCAAGCCGCGTGGCGCTGATTGAAGGTGAAGGCGCTCCGCGCGGCAGGCCCTTCGACCTCAACGCGGCCTTTGCCCAGGCAGCGGCGGAAGCACGGCGCCTGGGTGGCTTGCCTGCCGGTGCGGTACTGGTCGTGGCAGGGCTTGGTGCGCCGGTGGTCGGCTTGAAGGCCGGCGCGCAGCTCACGGCGCGCTTTACCGGCATCGGCAAGGTGAGCGCGCGCTGCGGTTAATGCCGTCGGCGCCAACGAAGACAAGGGCGCGCATGGAAATTTGGGGAATTATGGCGATCACTTCGGTGGATATTAGAAGAAATCCTGTTCGGCCGTGGCCTTTGTCAATCCAAGCGAGTTCTTGCAATGGGCAGTGGTGCGTCTTGGCGTATCACGCTGATCGCGCAGTTCCACCCTCTAAAAATCTAAAGTCATCAAATCCTCGCTATCACGCGCCATTCCGCGCATGCGCAAGCGCCGCAAGACGCAGCGCGCTGGCCAAAGGCAGGCCTTGATCGGCACGCGCCGCATCCACCTTTGCCACCAGCGCCCCCAGGCTTTGGCCTTGCTCCTGCGCAAGCGCCTCCAACTCGGCCCAGAAGGCACCCTCCAGCGCGACCGAAGTCGCATGGCCGGTGAGTCGAAAGGAACGCTTCGTCAAATGGCGCGGCATTCGTCACCTGAACCTATTGAAGAGACAACTTCACACGGAAAAGGCTTGCAAGCATCGAAAATCTCTACGGCGAAACGTGGTCTTTGTGAATCGAGGGAGGCCAAACCATGAACTACAAGATCGAAACCATTGAAGGCATCGGCAAGGTCATGGGCGACAAGCTGCGCGCCAACGGGGTCGCTGATACAGCCAGCTTATTGGCAAAAACCGCATCGCCCAAGGATCGAGAGGCCCTGGCTGCCAAGACCGGCATTTCGGGGAAGCTTGTTCTCAAATTCGCCAATCGCGCCGATCTGATGCGCCTAAGCGGCGTTGGGGAGGAATATGCGGACCTGCTGGAAGCCGCCGGCGTGGATACGGCTCCCGAATTGGCGCAGCGCAAGGCGGAAAACCTGTTTGATGCCCTGACCAAAACCAATGCTGAGAAAAAGCTTGTGCGTCAGACGCCGTCACTTGCCGCGGTAAAAAGCTGCATTGCTGCGGCAAAGGGTGTGCCGCGCGTTTTTACCTACTGAAAGCGCACGATTCAGCCCTGGCGTAACGCGCCGGCCCTGGCGGCTGGCGCCCGCAACTCCTGCGCCAATACCCAAACGCGCCCGGCATCCATGCGGGTTTCCGGGTCATTCAATAGCCGGTCAAGCTCGGCCAATTTACGCGCCATTTCGATATCGGACATGCGTCAACTCCGCCACGCCTGATCGGAAACATCAAGCGTGATGGTTATGGCCCACAAAAGCGTCCGAAAAATGGAAGGATTCGGGCCGCGCCGTGCAATGACGCGACCAAGCCGTTACGCAGCCTGGCGCGCCGCGCGCACGCCGCGCATCCGCCCGCCGGGAATGGCGCCCTTGATCGCTGCTGCCATATCGGCTGCGGCCAGAAGGTTGTTCCAGGTAACCCCTGTTTCGACCCGCATGCGCCGGAACATCCAGACCACGTCTTCGGTCGCCACATTGCCGGTGGCGCCAGGCGCGAAGGGGCAACCGCCAATGCCGCCCGCAGCGCTATCAATCACGCGGCAGCCGGCGGCATAGGCCGCCGCCACATTCGCAACCCCCATGCCGTAAGTGTCATGGCCGTGAAAGGCGAAGCGATGGCCCCAGGCGCCCTGCGCTTTCTCAAAAATCCGCCGCACCTGATCGGGGCTGGCATTGCCGGTGGTATCCGCAAGCGCGATTTCCATCTCGGGATTGAGCGCCACGATCCGTTCCACCCAATCCAAAGCCTCAGCATCCTCGACTACGCCATCAAAGGGGCAATGGAAGACGCAGGACAGGTTGAAGCGGATCAGCGTGCCTTTCGGCGTATCGCGAACCAGGGATGCCAATTCCGCGAAGCTTTCTTCCCGCGTGCGGTTCAGATTGGCCTTGTTGTGCCCTGCCGTCGCCGACATGAAAAAGCCCAAGCGTTCCGCGCCCCCCGCAATCGCCGCATCAAAGCCGCGCCGATTGGGGACCAGGACAGTGCTCTCCAAGCCCGGCAGGGTCTTGGCGAAGGCCAGCACCGCCGCCGTATCCGCCATTTGCGGAATGGCCTTGGGCGAGACGAAGGACCCGGTTTCCATGCGCCTGAGGCCGGCATCATACAGCGCCTGAATAAGCGCGATTTTCACCTCGGTCGGCACGAAATCGTCGGCGATGGATTGAAGCCCGTCACGCGGGGCGACTTCGCTAATGGTCACCTTGCCGGTCATGCCTGCTTCTCCTTCATCTCGCCCAGTAATTCACCGAATACATGCGCATTATGCGCCCCCGCCGCCGGGCCTGGCCAGCGCACGACATCCTTGGGCGCCACGCCATCAAGGCGGAAGGGCGCGGCCGGGTGCAGCACCTGGCCCAACAGTGGGTCCGCCACTTCCATCACCCAGCCACGTTCGCGGAAATGCGGGTCATTGGCGCAATCGGCCATGTCATATAGGCGGGAGCACGGCACCTCGGCCGCTTCCAGAATGGCCTCGGCCTCTGCAGCGGGTTTGGTGCGGGTCCAGGCTGCGATGGCGGCATCGAGTTCCGCGACATTCTCACAACGCAGCCCATTGGTGGCGAAGCGGGGCGCATCGGCCAATTCGGGGCGCCCGATCGCCCCCATCAGGCGGCGGAAGATCAAATCCGAATTGCCGGCAACGCAGAGCCATTTGCCATCGGCGCAGGGGTAGGTGTTGGTGGGTGCGGCGGTCTTGATGGCCGCCCCCTGCGGCTGACGCACCCAGCCGAATAGCCCATATTCCGGCAGCATGCCTTCCATCAGTGAAAACACGCTGCTCACCAAATCCACATCCACCACACGGCCCTTGGCATTGGGGTCGCCCTTTACCGCCCAGCAGGCGGAAACCACCGCAAGCGCGCAGTAAATCCCAGCCAGATCATCGCTGATGGAAACCCCGCAGCGCGGCGGCGGCAGCGCCTGTTCATCGGGATGGCCGGTAAGGTGCCTCAAGCCCCCCATGGCTTCGCCAATCGCGCCAAAAGCCGGCTTGTCCTTATAGGGACCATCCTGCCCATAGCCGGAAATCCGCCCGACCACGAGGCGCGGGTTTTCCCGGTGCAGCACATCAGGGCCGAGCCCGATACGTTCCAGATAGCCCGCGCGGAAATTCTCAATTAGCCCATCGGCACGGCTGAGCAGCGCGATCAGCTTCGCGCGATCATCCGGCTTTTTCAGGTCAAGCGTGACGCTGAGCTTATTCCTTCCATGCACGCTGAACCAAACGGCATTGCCATTGATATTGCTGCCCCAACCCCGCACCGGATCGCCGTCCGGGGGTTCCACCTTGATCACCTCGGCGCCCAGATCGGCCAGCAGGCGGGTCGCGAAAGGAGCCGCGATGTAATGGCCAAGCTCCACGAGCTTGAGGCCGGCAAGGGGGAGGCTCGGGGCGGCGCTGGGCATAACCAGCGTTTAGCGGAGAATGCGGGCGCGGGAAATCGGCGCGGGGGAGTGAAAAGTGCAAGGCGCCTGGGCGGGTTTTAGGCCCGCCCAGGGGTGGTGGGGTAGCTTTAGAGCGAGCCGGCGGGAACGCTGAGCCAAGCCCAGCCGGGTTTTTCGGTCCAACGGTCCGAAGGCGTCCAGTCATTTTTGCCGATGGTGTCCATGATGAAATACCCGCGCTCAGGGGTCCGGCGCGCGACGCGCCCCCAAACGATGGGTTGGAAATTCGTTTGCGTCAGTCCGACCTGGCCTCGATACAGAAGTGATCTTCGGCCGTGAGCCACCAGGGAGAAAGGTGCGACATTCGTGCGAACCCGCGGCAAATTCGCGAAATCAAAGGGCTTAGCGTCCAAGACAGCCATGCGTAGCAGGAGCATGATTTCCGGAATCAGGGCGCGTACGGCTTGACGCAGCCGGGCATAATTATTTTCGCGCTAAAGACCTAAGAAACCCCTGATCAACCCTGTAATTAGCGTTGATTTTTCGTGATCGCGGTGATCCCGCTGAGGTTCCCGCCAATGTTGATCGCTTCCCTGCCCATTTTCGGGGTGGAATGGGGTGTCTTTCCCCTCTTTCAGACGCAATTCGCCCGTCAGGCGTGACAGTATCGCATCAAAAC
>Ga0194119_10000131_pt1 | contig 143698 bp, 110 predicted proteins | sample TA2MahC100mmetaG_FD_148620 | JGI IMG/M metagenome (GOLD analysis project Ga0194119, IMG submission 148620) | Freshwater microbial communities from Lake Tanganyika, Tanzania - TA2015018 Mahale Deep Cast 100m | ecosystem: Environmental > Aquatic > Freshwater > Lake | place: Tanzania: Lake...
TGCTTGCCCTTGGAAGTAAGTCTGCCAAGAGCTTCGCGTTCGTCTTTGGCAAGCGTCACGATGTATTTCTTCATATTCAATCCCCCAATGGTTGTGGTTGAAATGAAGATAATATATCACACTATTTACGACATTGCAAGGTTGACGCGACACTAGCCGTGAAGATTTTTATAATTTAGAAATCTTATTGCCACCTATTGAAATTCAAAGCTACATAGCATCTATCCTTTCCACACTTGACGACAAAATCGAACTCAACCGTCAGACGAATCAGACGTTGGAGGCCATTGCCCAAGCGATATACAAGGAGTGGTTTGTCAATTTCCGCTTCCCCCCTTCCCCTCTTGAGGGGTGCCCGAAGGGCGGGGTGGACACTTCCCCTCTTGAGGGGTGGCAGGCAAAGCCTGACGGGGTGGACTCTTCGCACACACCTCCCCCTTCCCCCGCATCATGGCAAAAAAACTCCCTCTTCCCCTTCTGGACTTTGCCAAAAAACCGCGCATTGCAAGAGCGGGCAAAAGAACTGAGAAAACAAGGAATTTTATCAGAAGTTATATTTTGGAAAACTTTTAAAGACAAAAAAAAGCTGGGTTGGGATATTGATAGGCAGGTTATTATCGGCAATTTTATTGTAGATTTTTTTATCCCGGAACTTGGACTTGTATTTGAAATTGACGGCTCAAGCCATAACGACAAACAGGAATATGATCGGGAACGCGACGCCTTCTTATCTTCGTTACGGTTAAAAGTTGTGAGAATTTTGGGCAAAGATGTGCTTGGAAATATTGAAGGTGTTTGGGGTTTTGTGACAAGGTTGATTAAAGAGAGGGTTGAGGAGTTGAGTCCACCCCGCCCTTCGGGCACCCCTCAAGAGGGGAAGAGATGCGAAATGCAGGACAGCGAACTCGGCCCTATTCCGAAGGGGTGGAGGGTAGTTTCCTTAGCAGATTTAATGGAATTTCAGGGTGGTTCTCAACCTCCAGCGGATCAATTTAAAGATGGTTACCATGAGGGATATATTCGTTTGATTCAAATCCGAGACTATGAAACAGATTCACATATAACCTATGTGCCTAGGACAGATAAATTGCGGATATGTGAGGATAAAGATATTATGATTGCGCGGTATGGGGCATCTGTCGGCAGGGTTTTATTTGGTTTGAATGGAGCATATAACGTTGCCTTGGTTAAAGTTATACCTGAAAAAAAGCACTATCGAGAGTTTCTTCGGTTATATCTCAAATCTTATTCTTTTCAAGAACGACTTTTAGCCATGAGTAGTCGTAGTGCTCAGGCTGGGTTTAATAAGGGAGACTTTAAAAGTTTTAGAATCGCGTTTCCCCAAGGGGACCAATTACTTATAGAGTTTGAAAAAATCACAGCTTGTTTAATTGAAAAAATTTTAATAAATAATTTGGAAAGTGAAGCACTTGCAAATACACGAGACAAATTATTACCAAAATTGATGAGTGGCGAGATAGAAGTACGAGTGATGAAATAAAATACGAACAGAAAAAACTTTTGATCATCTTCATCCCCGCTTTAATGCAGAAAAAGATGAAATTGTAAAATTGGTGGCGCCATGAATTCCGAAAATAGAAACAATGAAATTGTTTTTTATACCTCTGAAAAGGGCAATGTCTGTGTTGAAGTCCTTTTTCAGGATGAAAACGTCTGGCTTTCTCAAAAACGTATGGCGGAATTGTTTGCCGTTGAAGTAAACACGGTTAATTACCATTTGAAAGAGATTTTTAAAAGTGAAGAATTATTGGAGGATTCAGTTATTCGAAAAATTCGAATAACTGCCGATGATGGGAAAAACTACCTTACGGCATTTTACAGCCTCGATGCAATTATCGCCGTTGGATACCGTGTCAATAGCTATCAGGCGACTCAATTCCGTATCTGGGCGACCAAAACTCTTAAAGAATTTATTATCAAAGGTTTTGTCCTTGACGACGAAAGGCTCAAACAAGGCAAACGTTTTGGGAAAGATTATTTCGATGAACTCCTGGAACGGATTCGTGAAATCCGGGCAAGTGAACGCCGGTTCTATCAGAAAATTACCGATATTTACGCACTTTCAATTGATTACGATAAAAATTCCCCTATTACGAAAGATTTTTTTGCGACCGTACAGAATAAACTGCATTGGGCGATAACAGGCAAGATTATACAAATGCGGACGCGACAAAATTGTATATGGGATTAACCAACTGGAAGCAATCTCCTGAAGGAAAGATACTCAAATCAGATGTTAGCGTTGCCAAGAATTATTTAAGCGAACAACATATTAAAGAGATCAACCGGATAGTTTCCGCATATTTAGATTTGGCGGAGAACCGGGCAGAGCGGCAGATAGTAATGAAGATGACGGACTGGATTCAGTTTTTGCATAATTTTCTGGAATTATCCAATTATCCGATCCTGGAAGATAAAGGTAAAATTAGCATGTTGGAAGCTAAGCTGAGAGCAGAACAAGAATATGAAGTTTACCGGAAAGTTCAGGATAAAAATTACCTCTCTGATTTTGACCGCGAAATAAAAAGGATTGAAGGGAAAAATGAATAATTCATTCTTCGAATCAGATATAGAACAACTTGCCTTAGAGATTCTCAAAGATGAGCATGGTTATAAGATTCTCTACGGACCCGATATCTCCGAAGGCGTGCAAAAAGAACGCGAATATACGGAAGTTATCTTGCAGGGGCGTTTAAAGAAAGCGGTTGATACGATTAATGGTTCAATTCCGGAAGACGCCCGGGAAGAAGCGATTAAAAAAGTTTTGCGCACCTTCTCTATTAGCATGATGGAAAACAACGAGTCTTTTCACCGCATGCTTACCGAAGGCATAGACGTTAAGTTCCATGTGGGCGAAGGTAAGTCAAGGACAGAGAAGGTATGGCTGGTTGATTTTACGCATCCTGATAATAATGAGTTCCTGGCAGTTAATCAGTTTACCGTAGTTGAAAACCATAACAATAAGAGGCCGGACATTGTGTTGTTCATTAATGGCCTGCCGTTTGTTGTGATTGAACTCAAGAATCCGATTGATGAAAATGCTGACGTTAAAGCCGCGTTTCATCAGCTTCAGACCTATAAGCAATTAATTCCTTCACTTTTTTCCTGCAATGCATTCTTCATTGCCAGCGATGGATGGTTTGCCAAGGTTGGCACGATTACCAGCGATTATGCACGCTTTATGGAATGGAAAACTGCTGACGGTGAAACTATTGTTGACGCAAAGGTTGAACCTGAACTTGAACCGATGATTAAGGGGCTGTTGAATAAAAAGGTACTGCTCGATATTATCCGCCATTTCATTGTCTTTGAAAAGAATACCGTAGGGGCGTATTGCAATACGCCCCTGCAAAAGAAAATCGCCGCATACCATCAGTATTACGCGGTTAACAAAGCAATTGAATCAACTATTCGCGCTATAGGAGAAGCACTGCCTGTCGTGCAGGACAATCCGGAGAAGTATGGTTTTGCAAGTGTGAGGAACCAATCTCCGGGCAATAAGAGGGCAGGTGTTGTCTGGCATACCCAAGGCAGCGGCAAAAGTCTTACGATGGTTTTTTACGTTGGGAAGCTGGTGATTGCCGAAGAAATGAATAACCCCACGATTGTGGTTTTAACCGATCGCAATGATTTGGACCAGCAGTTATTTGAAACATTTACCAATTGCCAGCAATTGATTCGCCAAAAACCGCAACAGGCCGCCAATCGGGAGGATTTGAAAAAGCTACTCGCTGTGTCATCAGGCGGTGTGGTGTTTACGACTATTCAGAAGTTCTTGCCAGAAGGTGTTGGGGCACAATATCCCCTGTTGAGTGAAAGGCAAAATATTGTGGTTATTGCCGACGAGGCGCATCGTAGCCAGTATGATTTTATTGACGGATTTGCCCGGCATATGCGCGACGTCTTGCCGAACGCCTCATTTATCGGTTTTACCGGCACGCCTATAGAGAAGGAAGATAAAAATACCCAGGCGGTGTTTGGCGATTATATAGACGTCTATGATATTCAACAGGCCGTAGAAGATGGAGCGACCGTTCGCATCTATTATGAAAGCCGTCTGGCAAAAATTGAACTTTCAGAAACTGAGCGTAAAGAGATTGATGAGAAAGTTGAAGATATTACCGAAGGTGATGAACTCTCGGAGTGCCAGGTTCGGTTTGCCAAATGGACAAGCAAAGAGGCTGTGGTGGGAAGCGCACAGCGGCTTCAACAGGTTGCGGCTGACATGGTAAAACATTTTGAACAGCGCTTGTTAGCAGCAGAAGGGAAAGCCATGTTTGTCTGCATGAGTCGCAGGATTTGTGTCGCAATTCATAATGAAATTATCAAATTACGCCCTCAGTGGTATGATCCGGCAGATGATAAGGGCACCATCAAGGTAATCATGACCGGCTCCGCGAGCGACCCTCTGGAGTGGCAGGAGCACATTCGCAACAAACCTCGTCGAATAACAATTGGCGACCGTTTAAAAGACCCAAAAGATCCACTCAGAATTGTTATTGTTAGGGATATGTGGCTTACCGGCTTTGACGCGCCGTGTTTACATACGCTTTATATTGATAAACCTATGAACGGGCATAATCTCATGCAGGCCATTGCCCGGGTGAACCGTGTGTATGGTGACAAAGAAGGTGGATTGATCGTTGATTATATTGGTATTGCCCATGATTTAAAAAAAGCGCTTGCGGTTTATACCGAAAGTCATGGACGAGGCAATATTGCCTTCGACCAGGAAGAAGCGGTTGCGAAAATGACGGAATTATACGAAGTAGTAGTGGATATGTTTCATGGGTTTGAGTATTGCAAGTACTTTAGTCTTGAACCGCGAGAAAAACTGAATTTTATTTTAGACGCTGCCAATTATATAGCAGATTTGTCTGAAGAAAAGGACGGGGAAAAAATTTGTAATGGCAAGGAGCGTTTTAAGGAAAATGTTATAAAGTTGCAACAGACCTTCGGCGTCTCTGTTCCTCATCCAAAAGCGCTTGCTATTCGTAATGATCTTGCTTTCTTTCAGGCAATCAAGTCACGTTTTGCAAAATTCGATGAACAGGCAAAGAAACGCACTGATGAAGAAATAGAAACTGCTATCAGACAAATTATAAATGATGCCATTATCTCTAAAGAAGTTGTCGATGTTTTTGATGCTGCCGGATTAAAGAAACCTGACATTTCTATACTTTCGGATGAATTTCTTGCTGAAATCAAGGGAATGCCCAGGAAAAACCTTGCCCTTGAATTATTGAAGCGGTTGCTCAATGATGAGATAAGGAACCGGGCAAAAACAAATTTGGTACAAGGCAAAAAATTCTCCGAGCTATTAATTGAAGCGGTTAAACGATATCAAAATGGACTTTTGGATTCAGCTCAGGTTATTGAAGAACTGATTAAACTGGCACAAGAAATTCGCGAGGCAGATAAACGCGGAGAAAGGCTTAACCTGAGAACCGATGAATTGGCGTTTTATGATGCCCTTGCAGATAATCCAAAGGCCGAAGCGGTGTTAGGGGATGAAACCCTTAAAATAATCGCACACGAGTTAGTTGAAAGCGTAAAGAAAAACACCAGTATTGACTGGCAGTTCAAGGAAAGCGTGCAAGCGAAGCTACGCGTGCTTGTAAAGCGCATTTTAAGAAAATACAAATATCCACCCGATGACCCGGCAACTGGTGAGTATACCGTTTCAGTGAAAAAGGTTTTGGATCAGACGGAATTGCTCGCAGATTTCTGGTCTTCAGAAAAGTAAGGGGAAATATAGGCCATTAGAAATGAACGGGAATTGCAACTACCGGAATCATATCTCATTACTGCTATAACAGACATTTTCCCCAATCACTTAAAAATTAATTTTATACCTGACTTTGCCCTGGAAAATGTACAATAATCACTGTTAAATATTTTGTAACATGTTTATTTGAGTTATTACTTTTTTATGAGGGAATAATTGTATATGTTTTTCAAAAGAAGCCGATTGGCACCCACTATTATTAGCACACTGCTGCTATTTCCTTCCGGTTCGCTATTTGCCCTGCCGTCAAAAGATTATAAAGAAAGGCTTGCATGTGAGATTGTCGGGAAAAAAGACGGCGTTGATAAAAATAATTCTTCTTCCAATAAAGGAAAGATAGTGGGAAAAATTACCGATACGGCAGGAAAAAATATATCAAATGTTACTATCAGTATTCAGGAAATAACACATGGAATGACTTATGGGAATTTGTTTGAAGATATGACAACAACGGACAAAAAAGGAAAGTTTACGATACAGGATATTGCGCCCGGGAACTATATTGTAAGGGCAACGCCTTCAGACAACACATATCTTCCCAATGACAAAATTGGTGTAAAAGTAAAAAATAAAAAGAAGAAAAATATCAAGATAAAGCTTTCTTCCGCCTCAGAGGCATCCTCAGGATATGTTGGCAGCGCCATATGCCTTGGCTGCCATCCTGATCAGAAAGATTGGCAGGATACCGCCCATGCAAAAACACTTCAAACGCCGGATTCTGATACGGTCGTTGCTCCGTTTGATGGCAGCATAATCACCACTGACGATAACAAAGTGACGTTTATGCCTTTTACCGACGGAGATGGCTACAAAGTAACTCTGTATGATTTAACAAATCCAGACAATTCCGTTACCTACACAATTGCCAGAACACACGGCGGTGTTTCTGTGGCGGGAAAACAGAGATATCAGGTAAAAATTGGAAACAGCCACTATATTTTGCCCATACAATACAATAACCGAAATGTAGATAAAAATGACCCTGCCGCAGCATGGGTCTCCTATAATCCAGGCACATGGTACAACGATGACGGGACGTTAATTGCCAGGGACGAAAACACCGCTCCAAATCCGGGGAAGTCATTTGAACAAAACTGTGAAGGATGCCATGTTACGGGACTTTCTATTACAAAAAATTCTGCAGGTGAGTTTGTCTCTGATTCGAAAGAACTCGGAATTTCCTGCGAAAGTTGCCATGGACCCGGAGAAAAACACGTATCGGAAGGAGGCGGTAATTCCGTTTATACGGTAAATCCGGAATATCTTGCCACTGACAGAGGAAACGAAGTTTGCGGCCAATGTCATGCAAGAGTTAAAAATAAAAACGGTGAAAATGGAGCAGATTTTGAAACAGAATATCCTGCCATTATAAACGGTGGTGTACTTTCTCCATATAGAGCAGGAGAAGATTTAAATAACTACATTGAGGAAACGGATGGAGACGGTAATCCGACTGCCGGATATTGGAATAACAATGACAGTTCTGTTGTGGGAGAAGATACGTCAGAAAATAACCATTCAAAACGCCATCACCAGCAATACCAGGATTTTATCAGAAGCATTCATTATAACAAAGACGGGCAAAAATGTTACACGTGCCATGAAGCTCATGGCAAAGGAGAAGAAGGAACACCACAACTGTTAACGAGCAATGACAATAAGGCATGCACGGTTTGTCATGATGATTTTGAAGAAACAACTACAAAAAAAAGTGAGATATATTATAAACATTCCAGTCACGAGTATAACTCGTCCGACCGGGGCGGAAATCTTTGTACCGGCTGCCACATGCCGAAAACGGCAAAAACCGCCGTGGACAATGACATATCCTCACATGTGTTTGACATCATTAAACCACAAACAAGCAAAGCAATGGCTGATTACAACAGCACAAACGGTGAGGAAAACAGCGCTGATACTGTTATCACCAATTCATGCTACGGTTGTCACTCAACCGATGCCGATTATGGCACGGAACGCTGGAACGAATGGGAAAATAATAAAGAAGAAAATGATAATGAACAATAACAATATTGAGGTGCATTTCATTAACAGCCCGGTGTGTTGCTTTGCAGCACACCGGGGCTGTTTTTTCAACAAATAATTTCGTTATCCTGCCTTAACATTTGAGATGTGAGAAGATGCGTTGGGCACCGGCGGGTAGTTATCCGGAACGAGATACTTTTCCGGCAGTTTTATTTTTTTTGCCAGTTCTTCAAGATTATTCACGCCGAGTTCGTTGTATGCCCGAAGCACGATTTTTGCGCATGCCACGGCATCTTCTTCTGCATTATGGTGTTTGAACTCGATTTCCAGATGCCTCGATATCTTATTGAGCGCATAGCCCAGAAGCCCCGGCCATACCCGTTTCGCTATCGCAAGCGTGCAAAAATAATTGAGAGGAGGGTGAGGTATTTTGTACACATCGAGAATGCTGCACAACACACTCATATCAAAGCTTGCATTATGGGCAACGAGATAACTACCCTGCAGGAACGGGAAAATTTCGCCCCATAGTTGGTAAAATTCCGGTTTATTTTCCACATCTTTTACCGAAATTCCATGTATATATGTGTTAAACGGATCAAAAAGAAGCTCAGGAGGCCTGATAAGCCACGAGGTTCTTTTCACAATAGTTTGTCCTTGAATTATTGCCAATCCCAAAGCACAAACACTGGAACGCTTTGCGTTCGCTGTCTCAAAATCAATAGCGACACATTTCATAGGGTTTCTAAAAGAGGCAAATAGAACGTTGTTTTCTTCTAATTTTTCTGGGCAATGGTGAAAATCATAACACACAACAGATTCAAAAGTCCATTATGTTCTCAAAAAAACATATCTGGCAATGAATGCCGCAGACGTCAAATAGAGAACCCAGTGAACGTCGCGGCCTTTCCCCGTGATAAGTTTTAAAAGAGAATAGGAAATAAAACCAAACGAAAGCCCTTCCGTAATGCTCAAAGAAAAAGGCATAACTGCAAGGGTAAGAAAGGAGGGAAGCGCTTCCGTGTGATCATCCCATTTGATATTTTTCACATTGAAGATCATCATGCTTCCCACAACTATCAACGAGGGAGCAACTATGGGATAAAGGTAATTGCCCTGAGGAGTCTGATAGCCCCCGCCCACCATTTTTATTAACGGATAAAATAATAAGGATAAAAGCAGCAGGCAAGCAGTTACAATATTGGATAGCCCCGTTCTGCCGCCGGCCTGAATGCCCGCCGTGCTTTCAATATAGCTGGTGATCGTTGAAGTGCCTAATAATGCGCCGCTTATTGTTCCCAGCGCATCCGCGAGAAATACCTGCTTTATTCGCGGAATTTTTCCGTTTTTATAAAACCCCCCTTGTTCCCCGACGCCGACTACCGTGCCAATGGTATCAAAGAGATCTAAAAAGAATAAAATAAAAACGACGGAGATAAGCCCCGGATGTGTCACTATTTTCACCGGATCGCACTTTAATAACGTCGGTTCTATTGAAGGGGGCATACTGACAATGCCCTGATAGTGTACCAGACCTAGGGGAATTCCTATCAATGCGGTCCCGATAATCCCGTATAGAATTGCCCCCCGAATCCTGAGCGCTACCATCGTTCCTATCGCAACAACGCCAAGCAGCGACAACCACATCTCAGGTGATTTAGGATTGCCTAGTCCGACAAGCGCACCCGGTTTGTCAACGATTATTCCGCCATATTCAAACCCTACGAGGGCAATCAATAATCCGATCCCGACAGCAATTGCGCTTTTCAACGAATCGGGTATGACGGTTATCACCAACTCGCGCAAACCAAGAAACGACAGAATAAGAAAAACCGCGCCGGAAATAAGGTTTGCGCCAAGCGCAATCTGCCAGGAGTATCCAAGCCCTCCTGCTATAGCAGGTCCGCAAATGGTAAAGGCAAAATAAAAATTATGCCCCATGGCGGGGGCAAGCGCGATGGGATAGTTGGCAAGAAAGGCCATGAATATGCATGCAATTGCGCTGGAAATGCACGTTGCCGACATAACCGAGCCAAAATCCATTCCGCAACTGGAAAGCACCGCAGGTTGAACGAAAATGATGTACGACATTGTCAAAAAGGTCGTCGCCCCCGCAACCATTTCGGTACGGACATTGGTGCCGTTTTGCCGGAGTTTAAAAATTTTTTCTATCATTCTTTTTTACCATATTCCAGATAGCGTCCAGTTCCTCTGTTGAACACTGCTCAATATCTTTTCCGCGGGCAGCAAGTTCCTTTTCAATCTTTTTAAAACGATCCACAAATTTATAGATGGTTTTGTGCAGTACATTTTCCGTATCAAATTTTAAAAACCGGGAGAGATTCACTACGGAAAACAGCAGGTCTCCTATTTCTTCCTCGATGTCTTTTGTTTCTTTCTTTGCAATAGCTTCCTTTACCTCTTCCATTTCTTCTTCCACTTTCGCAATGACATCGTTGATATCCTTCCAGTCAAATCCCACCTTGGCCACCTTTTTTTGCACTTTTTGCGCCTTTTGAAGCGCGGGAAGATGCTTCGGCAATCCATCGACAACTGATTTTCTTTCTTCGTATCCCTTTTCCTGTTTTTTAATTGCCTCCCACTGCTGAACCACCTCATCGGGGGTAGCTGCGGTAGCATTGCCAAAAACATGGGGATGACGGCGCGTCATTTTATCAAGGCATAATTTCATTACATCATTTATATCAAATTCGCCTTTTTCCCCCGCGATTTGACAATGGAAGATAATTTGAAGAAACAGGTCTGCAAGCTCCTCCTTCAGTTTCTCTGGTATGCCGGAATCTATTGCATCGATTACTTCGTATGTTTCTTCCACCAGATAGGGTTTTAAGGTTACATGATTTTGTTCTTTATCCCACGGACATCCGTCTTTGCCGCGCAATTTTTCCATCAGTTCCACCATGTCATGGAATAAAGAAAGAGATTTATCCTTTTTCGTACTCATTTAACCCCTTCCAAAAAAACGGAATTCTAACAATTATTTTTATTGAAGTCAAATAGGCATAAATAGCCAGGACAACGTCAAAGTCAAGGCAAAGGAGCGTAGAGGGGAAAGAGAGCCTTCCCGCGATTGGCTGGGAGTCGTTCCGATTTAGGATGTATTCAGAAAAATTTGTTCATTTCTGCGCATCTCTTTATCTCCGTTTCAAAAATATCATGTTCGGTTTTGCCGATCGAAGAGATAAAATTTTTTATACGATAGTAAGGTCTTAAAAGTAATACTCTAATAAGGTTTACCATCCGGAAATTTACTTTAAAAACCGGAGTTGTCTTAAAAAAGGTGGAATATTTGCGTTTATATTTCCAGCGTAAAAACTGCAAGTCTTCGGAGGATAAATATTTTGTTTTTACATTTGCCCAAAACCCGTTGTACTTGCTGTAATCGAAACTGTTTGTGACCAATCCCTCATTGATCAGGATATCACGCATGCCGGTCTTCGGGTAAGGAGTGATTATCTGCTCTCCGTAAAAATCGATATTTTCCCTGTCAAAGAACTCAAAATTCTGGGCAATATCCTCTTCCTTATCTTCTTTGTGCCCAATGATCATGCCGCCTACTATTAAGATATTATTGCTGTGAAGATAATCGATGGCTTTTTTTGTCTTATCAACCACATTCCCTTTGTTCATTGCGCGCAGATTTCGTTCGGAGACGTTTTCTATCCCGAGAAATACAATTTGAACTCCGGCCATGGCCATTTTTTCAGCCAATTCAGGGGATGAGGCTATTCCTGAGGTGCTTGCCTGAACAATGTATCGCAAATCATTATGTCCGTACTCAACAATTGCGTCGCACAAGGAGGCAAATCGTTTTACATTCAAGGTAATATTGTCATCAGCAAAAGCAATGTATTTTGCTCCATATTTTTTTGCATTCGTGAGATCTCGCATTATCCTTTCAATGCTATATGTCCTGAACGTCCTTCCGTACATCCGGTTCATGCTGCAAAAATTACACGTCATGGTGCAACCGCGGGAAGTTTCTATCATATCAAGCCCTTTTCCGGAAAACGTATACCCTTTCCATAACCGCACATCGCGCCGGGGGAGTTGTATCGTCTCCAAATCTTCAAGAGGGCGTGGCTGATTGTGAATAAAGGTCCCTTTGTGGTTATAAGATAATCCCGCGATATCTTCCCATTTTCCGGTTCCCTCAATGGCGCATAATAATTCACTAAACGTTTTGTCTCCTTCTCCCCGCAAAATATAATCAAACGGGGCGCTGTCCTGTGTGGAGGCAATTTCTTCATACATAAGAGTAGCATGATAGCCGCCGACAGCGATCTTTATATTGCTGTTGAAACTTCGTATAAACAGGGCAATATTATGAGCAGTATTAAACTGAAAAGACATGGCGCTGAGGCCAATAATGTCCGGCTTGAATTCTTCGATGGCATTTTGTATTGAAGGCAGGAGGTTCTTCCTTTTCAGGACAAGATCTCCAAGTTTTACCTGATGGTGTTGCGGCATATTGCCGGCTATAGATGAGATTGCCAGATTCGGCGCCCTCCACGTTTTGGCGGAAAATTGAGGAACGACATCCGGCATTGAAAATAAAAGCACTTTCATTGTTTTTTTAACGATTGTAAAAAGTTAAAGATACGTCTTTGTTTCACAAAATCAAATTTTGTTTTAGATTTTATCAAACATTTCCATCGAACGCTATAATGAATATTAGCTATTGGAATAAGGAGATATTTGGAGTATATTCAATCCTATTGCCACAGCTTCTATTCCTGATACAAAGATTTTCGGAACGATGAACCTGAAATGAAGAGATCAAAACTATTGCTCTTTACTTTTATTACGGAAGGTTTTGCATTGATGCTGGCGTTGTTGCTTGCAAGATACTTACACATACAATTATTTCCTTTGACCGGAAATATAGCACGTGATATCCTCTTAGGCTCCTTTGGGGCGGCAATACCTTTTTCACTTTTTGTTTTTATCCTATCGGGAAAATCGGGAAAGATTCCTTTTGCAAATTCCCTCAGGCAAACAATAACAGGGTATTTGAAGCCCCTGTTTTCTCATTTGACGCTTCTTGATATGTGCATAATTTCTCTTTTAGCAGGATTTGCCGAAGAATTGCTGTTTCGGGGAGTAGCACAAAATAAGATCGGTATTTTTGCGGCAAGCATAATCTTCGGATTGCTCCACTTTATCTCACCGGCATATTTTGTTATTGCATTTCTCATAAGCATTTATCTTGGTTTTTTATATTATTATTTCCAAAGTCTGCTTATTCCTGTTCAGGCACATTTTGTTTATGATGTGTGCGCGTTAATATATCTGAGACAGTTAAAGAAAATTAAATAAGGGAACGATCATGAGTGACAATTTTTCACATTTTATATCTGGCAGATATAAACTATTTCTGTATCCGGCAATTTTGTTTTTCGTTTTAATGCTGGCGAGGGGGACTTCCTTTGCTGTTCAGGTTTCGCCTAAAATAGCGGCGGGGGCGTTTCATTCTCTTGCAGTAAAACCGGACGGCAGCGTCTGGTCGTGGGGAAAAAATGAATACGGACAGCTTGGCGATGGCACCATTAAAGACAAGCATTCCCCTGTACAGGTCAAACATCTTGGCAGTATTGTTGCAATCGATGGCGGGGCATGGCATAGTCTCGCCCTAAAATCCGACGGCACAGTATGGGCATGGGGAGGAAATTGGGCGGGTCAATTAGGCGCCGGCTCATACAAAAGCAGCAATATCCCTGTTCAAATAAACGAATTAAACGGCATTATTGCAATTTCCTGCGGAGGACAACACAATTTAGCGCTCAAATCTGACGGAACGGTATGGTCGTGGGGCATTAATGACAAAGGGCAGCTCGGCATCGGCACCACGGTAAATCAGAATACACCCGTTCGGATACCAGATCTGGACAATATTATTGATATTAGCGCGGGAGGATACCATAGTCTTGCTTTTAAAGCAGACGGGTCTCTCTGGGCATGGGGTTCAAACAATATGGAACAACTGGGAGACGGCAGCGCCACCAACAGACATAGCCCTGTTCCGGTAAGCACTCTTCGCAATATAACTGTTGTGAATGGCGGGGGAGATTATAGTCTGGCTCTGAAAGCCGATGGCACCCTTTGGGCATGGGGATTAAATGGTTTAGGGCAACTGGGAGACGGAACAACTACAAACAGAAATACCCCTGTAAAAGTTTCTGATGTAAAAGATATTATTGAAATTGCTGCGAAGGGGAACCACAGCCTTGCGCTTACCATTGAAGGCAAACTTTGGGAATTTGGTGTCATCGGAGCGATTCCTGTGGAAAATGAAGTAGTCTTGCCTACCCACCGTCCTGTTCTTGTAAGTGAAATGAACAACGTTACTGAGATAGCCTGCGGCGAGTTTCACAATATTGTGCTCAAGAATGACGGCAGTGTGTGGGGATGGGGGAGAAATGATTTTGGTCAATTGGGAGACGGCACTGTTGCCGGCAAAACGAAGCCTGTTCAAGCCTTTGATTTGTATTAAAGGAGTTAAATCGTGAATAACATAAAATACGCACGGCACCTTTTGGCTGCTGTGATAGCAGCCGGTAAAGCAGGCAAGGGAATTCTGGAAGTATACAACTCTGATTTCGCAGTCGAACACAAGGACGATAAATCTCCTTTAACAATGGCTGATAAACGTTCGCACGAAATTATCGCAAACGAGTTAAAGGCAGTGAATATCAGCAATAGTCATGATAGCGCCCATGCCAATATTCCACTGCCTTTGTTAAGTGAAGAAGGAAAGGAAATACCGTTTACCGAAAGAAAAACATGGGAATATTTCTGGTTAGTAGACCCCCTTGACGGCACAAAGGAATTTATCAAGAGAAACGGCGAATTTACGGTAAATATTGCCCTTATCCATAAAAACAAACCTGTTTTGGGTTGCATTTATGTGCCGGTCACGAATATTTTTTACTTTGCCTGTGAAGGATTAGGTGCATATAGATTAACAAACAAACAAGACATGACGGCTGTTTTGTCAATAAATAAGCTGATTGACAGCTCGGTAAAATTGCCAGAGCATCAGGATAGAGAGCATTTAACGGTTATTGGGAGCCGCTCGCATCCGTCAGAACAATTTGCAAAATTTGTGGAACAATTGCAGGGACAAGGGGAAAAGGTTGAAATTATTTCCGCAGGAAGTTCTTTGAAATTCTGTCTTGTGGCCGAAGGCCGGGCGGATATTTATCCCCGGTTTGGCCCTACCATGGAATGGGACACAGCGGCAGGGCAAGCGATTGTTGAGCAAAGCAACGGGAAAATAATCAACGCAGAAACCAAAGTACCCCTGCGCTATAATAAGGAAAACATGGTTAATCCGTTTTTTATAGGAACAGGGGAAAATATTGCCATTCCTCCTATTGCATAATGATTGCAGTGAGATGTAAGGGTTCAAAATCCCGAACTCCTATTTTTCGGATAGCGGCGACTTGTATTCCGTACGCCGATACAAATCTATTTCTCCGGGAAATGTTTTGAGCAATTTCAACTCATCATGATGCGCAGGGGTTTTCAGTTCGGGGATTTTTATGCCGCCAATTGGCGATTTTTCCCGTGTTACAACGAGATATTGAGCGCCGTAAGCATCCATGTGCTCTATTAATTTTCCATATTTTGTCGTATTGGGAATAGCTATAGCATCGCCTCCTGCAAAGAAAGCCGGCGCGCTGTCATCTGCTACAATTCTTATCCTTTGCTCTCCCTTTAAATCTTTTTTAACATAGTCGCCAACGCCACGATAGCGGAAATGTCTCCAGTTTTCCCCCCGGCCAATATGCCGCGTCATTTTTATCATCGGCAACAGAATCATAAAAACAACGATTATTATTTTCAATGTGTGCGGTCTAAAGCGAAAAAACGCGAGTCGTTGCTGAACCCATTCGCTTATTCCCGCCAATCCGATTGCCATCAAAACTGAAAAAACAGGAAGATAAGGAATCAGCAACCGGTCTGTCCCCTCCCGAAACGAAAGGGTGAGCAAAGGGAAAAATCCGGCCCATATGCCGTGAAATATCTTTTCCTGCACAATTCCCCGCCCCCGCCGTATGCCAAAGAATAAGAGAATAAATCCAAATCCAAAAAAAAGGATTTCTGCCAGGGGTTTAAAATAGGTAATGGTGTTGCACAAATAACGTTTTGTTAATTCAGGCGCATTCAATCTGATGTAACGTCCCGGATTGAAATCCGCCGGATGGGTAACAGACGGCCACAAAGGATCAAACGACCTTGGCGCCCAGGCGGGATCAAATGATTTGGGCGGTCTTTTATCCGGCGTGCTCTGATACCAGATCAGGTTTACACTGTTTCCCCCCAGACTGAAATGGCCGGTCGCTGTTTTTAACATATGCCAGTAGGGAAGACAGGCTACCGTCAATGCAATGGCCGCGGCAATAACGCACAGAAAACACTTTGCGCGTTCTTTCCACTTGCATACGATCAATATAACAATTCCCGCAGGGAGAAGAAGAAAACTTTCACTCCTGCAAAAATACGCAGCGGCGCAAAAGAGTCCAAAGAAAACACTGGAAATCACTGATTTAAAGGTTGTTTGCCTGCAGGATGACAACAAAAAACCTAACGCAATAATGGAGAATAAAGCATTTGAAGTTTCTGATAATGCTTCAGACCCTGCATGGGCAAAAAATGGATTTACGGCAAGCAGCGCTGCGGAGTATAGCGCATAACGGTTTGGCAAAAATTGTTTCGCTGTCCAAAATACAGCAGGAATTGAAAGGGCGCCGCAGAATAGCGAGACAATATGCCCTGTCAACTCAGGATCACGAAAAAAGAATAGAAATCCCGCAATAAGGTACGGATATCCTGGCTGCCGATATACCTCGATCTGTCCGGCACGCGAAAACCCTTCTCCGCGGAAAATATTCCGCGCAAGGGTAAGATAATCAAAACTGTCCCCGGACAAATGGTAATTGCCCGCTGTCAGAAATGTTGCCAAAAGGCAGTAGAATCCGGTGATAGCGAATACAATTCCCCATCCAGAGGTTTCATACCGTTCATTCTCTCCGTGCATAGCGGGTTCATTGTGTGCCATATCGTATTTTATTGTAAGATCAAATTGTTAGATTTCACAAAAACACTCTTTGATACAAATAGTCAGGGAGCATTCCCAATTTTTTGTAAAATGTGGAGGTATTATGCGGGGGATAAACCACCCGCGCTACGACACATATTGCATGGTAGCGCCGATCCTTTATGGTCGGCTTTATTTTGATTTACAAAAAATTGGGAATGCTCCCAATAGTCAGATTATATATTTCTGCCATAGAACCTTCAACGATAATCACACTTATTGCCTTGAAAGACGCTTCTTCCGAATACTCCTGGGCATAATAAATTTTTCGTAACACTTTAGCTTTTTGAAAAATTGCCCATGTCTTAACCCCATGCTTCAGCATGGGGTTAAGGGGAGAAACAATCATGGGCTTCAGCCCTGAGGTAAAGTTAGCCCAATATCTTTTACTGCACCAGAAGGTCATGGCTAAAGCCGGTGTATTTATTGTGGATATCTCCGCACTAAAGTGCGGAGTTAATGGAGGTGAAATTTGCTCCATACGTCAATATTAGAGATGCCTTATAAAATAAAGGGAATCGAAGTCTTTTTCAAAAAGCTAAAGTGTTACAATTTTTCAGGCAATGTATTGCATTGGAATAGATTGAAAATCTGTATGAATTTTATGTGGATAACTTTTTGCAAATACGGTATTTTGTTAGCAAAATTTTCTTTGTACGCATTCTTATTATCATAATAAAGATAAAGATATAGTATGTGTCCTATAATTCACCAGAAATGAAAGGAGAGAAAAATTGTGAAGGATAACTCAAATAGACGTCGTATATATATTATTGATCGCAATTTCCAATACGGATTCATTCGCAAAATTTCCTTATTGGCCATATTAATCGTCATCGGTTCGCTTCTTTCCTTTGCCATAGTATATCATTATTACGGGAATATACAGGTAAAGATAACACAACCTGTGTTATTCAATATGACAGAAAACACAAAGATTGCAGAAGATTCGGATACATACACCGTTTTTGAAGTTTTATGGCCGGTATTGGCAATTTGCGTTATTGCAACATTGTTATCCATTTTTTTCTTTGGTGTTATTGTATCTCACAGAATGGCAGGACCCATTTATCGGATGCGAAAAATATTGTCTGAAATGGCAAACTATAACCTGGAATTTTCTGTCGGACACTTGAGAAAGAAGGACGAATTTAAGTCGCTATTAAGTGAAATACATAATCTAAAAGAACAGTGGAACAAGCCCATTCATGAATTACAGCAGTTATGCAAAGAACTGGATGACGAAACAAAAAAGAAACACAGTGTGAATCGTATATGTGAAATTGTCTCTGCTTTTAAAATAAAGAACAGCGCTCTGTAAGCAGTAAAATAAATGACGTTGTGAATTTCTCAATGTATCCTCTCCCTACCAAAAAATATCAAAAACCGGAGGTACTTTAAATGCGATTCAAAATACGTTTGGTATCCATTACCCTGCTATTTCTTCTTCTTTTTGTTTTTTGCATAAACCATGTATACCCGGGACTCAAGCTAAAATTTCAGGAAATTAAAATTGCCTATATGAACGGATATTATGAGGCATTACGCCTGAATATAGAAACGATCAAGGCATTGCAGGAAAATGAAGACTTAATGAAACAAGCAGTTAAAAATGCAGGCGAGAAATATATAGAAATGATAGAAGATATGAATAAGTAAATAGTTCCTTCTTCTGATTATTAAAAAAGTGAAGGGATATGAATAGAAAACATTGCTTTTATGCTGTCTTAAAAATAAAAATTCTTATTGATATCTTTTTTTAATATGAATAAAATCATATGGACAAGTTTCTTTATGTGCAATACATTATGGCAATAAACTCCGTTTCATAGTCCCTCTGCATTCGTAATAGATAATAATTTTTATTACCATTTAGTAACAGGATTATTAAAAAACATGAGTATTAAAAAATCGCTTTTTTCAAAAGAAACGCATCGGTTCAAAAAAGATGACATTATATTTAACGAACACGACGAAGGAAATGAAATGTATTTTATTGATTCAGGAAGAGTAAAGATAATTAAAAAATTCGGAGATAATGAAGGCATATTGACTATTCTTGATGCCGGTGATTTTTTTGGTGAGATGTCGTTAATTACCGGAAATAAGCGCACCGCTTCGGCAATAGCACTTACAGACTGTAAACTTCGCGTTATGGACAAAAAAACATTTGAAGAAAACCTTTCGAATGATACACAGTTTGCAAAAAAATTACTGGAAACCCTTGCCTTGCGTATTGAAGAAACAGATTTAAATCTCAAGCGCCACGTTCAAAGAATTATGCGGCTGTCACAGGTCTTTAAGGTATACGGCTAGATAGCCTGATTAACCTGCCTCAATTTCATTTCAGCAACCTTCCTCTATTTGCTTTTTTGTCACTATCTTGGGAGAAATAACTCATGGCATATCATTGTAAGAACGCAGAAGAATGCTGGCGGTCTATTGTATCCGATGTAAAAGGAAACGCCGGCTTACTGAACGAAATCAAAAAATTCGCGAAAGAAAATACCGCGCCGGCAAAGATTGTTTTTGGAACATCCGGGTGGAGAGGAGAAATCGGAACAGACTATACCTTTAATAATGTGCGCATTGTAACTACGGCAATAATTGAAATGTTTAAAAATGCGGACAGTGAATTACTGAATGCATTGGGAGCAAAGAATTTCGAGGACATAAAAAAACGGGGCGTAATCGTGGGGCATGACAACAGATTCCTGGGGCCGGAATTCGCAAATTCTGTTATGGGGTTGTTATCAAGGGAGGGAATAAAGGTCTATTATGCAGGCGAAGCGACTACTCCTGAATTTTCTGCCTCGATTGAAATGCTCAATGCCGCATGTTCAATAAACTTAACACCTTCTCACAACCCTGCCAATTATGCAGGGTTTAAATTTAATCCTGCGGACGGAGGCCCGGCAGGCACAGAAATTACCAATGTCATCGAAAAAAATGCAAATCAATTGATGGCAAACAATAAAATTATACCGGAGGTTTTGCCCGAATATGTGGAAAGAATAAATACCATGAAACTGTATGAAAACTTTCTTCTCAGGCGCGGCACATTAGACATTGAAAAAATACGACGTTTTATCAAAACCGAGGATTGTTTTATTTGTATAGACCACGTTCATGGCGCATCGAGAAAAAGACCTCCTTCTATCCTGGGTGAAAGCGCCAAAATATGCTACCTGAGAACAGAAAACGACTATTTGTTTGGCGGAATTCCTCCGGAACCGTCCGCCAGGAATATACAATTGGCAATGAATACGCTGAAGGAGAGAAAAAGCAGATTCAAGCTGGGAGCAATTATTGATCCGGATGGAGATCGAATAAGATTCACTGACGGAAACAGAGACATCACAATGAACCATTTTGGCGCCATGGTGCTTCACTTTTTGCATACATATAAAAATATTTCCGGCGTATTGGTAAAGTCGGTGGCAACAAGCAATTTTGGAAATGCCATTGCCCAAAAACTGGGCATTCCGGTAAAAGAAACCGCCGTAGGATTTAAAAATTTCAGACCCTATATGTTGCAAAATGCCAGGGAAAGAGCAATTGTTTCCTATGAAGAGAGCGATGGAATCTCCGGATATAATAATACCCTTGAGAAAGACGCCTTGTTTGGGCTTTTGGTTGCCCTTGAGATGATGGCGGTTACAGGAAAAAATATTGGTGAATATCTTCGGGGGCTGGAAGAAGAATTCGGTGCGTATTATCCTGAGAAGGCAGGAATCGAGGTGGAGCGTTCTCTTGCTGGAACAGCGCTCACTAAAAAGCTTTCTCACGTAATCGAAAAATTTAAACCAGGCACAGAACTTTCCATTGGAGGAAAAAAGAAAAGGATTGCGTCTGTTATTACTGTGGACGGCACTAAAATAATACTGGAGGATAATTCATGGTTTTTGATTCGTCCCTCAGGCACAGAACCAAAAGTTCGGTTTTATTTAGAAACACGGGCTCAAAACGAACTGACACCAATGATTGATGCCGTAAAGTCCTTTACAAAAGAAGCGCTTGAGCAGACAACGTTATTTTAACATGGAGATAATATGTCAATTAAGGAAAACCTGGAGAAGGTAAAACAAAACATCGCAAATACCGCATTAAAAGTAGGGAAAAAACCGGAAGATATTATTCTTGTTATGGCTACAAAGACGGTGGATGTTGATCGGATACGGGAGGCAATACAGGCGGGAGGCAATATAATTGGTGAAAATAAAATACAGGAGGCGTTAAAAAAATATCAGGAATTGAAGGATGAAAAGGCAGAATGGCATTTTATCGGGCATTTGCAGACAAACAAAGCGAAGGATGCCCTGAAATTTGCAAATATGATACATTCCGTAGACAGGCTTCCGCTGGTAGAAAAGCTTGATCAGCGACTCTTACAGGAAGGCCGTTCCCTTGATATCCTTTTGCAGGTCAATACCTCTCATGAAGAGAGCAAGTACGGCGTTGAGCCTGAAAAAGCAATATCCTTTGCAAAACAGGTTGCGAAATACGACACATTAAATATTCGTGGCCTTATGACGATCGGATTGTTCACAAAGGATGAAGTAAAGATCCGTAAATGTTTTAAAGTATTGAAAGAATTGCATGATCAAATTTTAAAAGAAAGTATTGATAGAGTACAAATGAACTACCTCTCAATGGGAATGACAAATGATTATCAGATTGCGATTGAGGAAGGCGCAAATATGGTGAGAATCGGCACTGCAATTTTCGGGGCCAGAAATACTCCCGACGCATATTACTGGCCTTCAGAAAAAACAGATCGGTAAAGAGCAGATCCACAAGCACATATTGCAAAGAAGGAAAATAAGATGTGTTCTAAGCAATAAAATCGATGTTAGGATTCAGAGTATGCGTTTCGTTAGAATCTTTTGATTTATGCCTGACTGCAGGCACTGAATCCTTTTCATCTTTGCCGCTAATAGTAGATTTATTAGACTGATGGGATGTCTGAACCTGAGTCATCTTCCGAACAGCCTCTTTTTTAGGATTATATTGCGGTACAAGAGCTGCAATATTTGCAACTACATTTGTATTATCCGCAACCCTTGCTATAGCATTTAACATAACTTGCCCTTTATGTCAAAATGATAGAAATAAGCAAAGTAGCCAGATGAATTAAACCTTCACAACGACCATGATTCTATCATTTTTTATAGTAAGCGCAAGTTTTTTTTAGATATTGATATATATTAAAAGATAGCATTGAATACATGGCTATTTAACAATATAATGAACTTTGTTTTAGCAACAAACATTTTTATTTATAATGATGTTGATTTTTTGAAAAGAGAAGGGGTTTTTTGTGAATTTCATAACTATTTCCAGGTTAGTTGTATCGCGCAATCTCATACTATTAATTTTAGCAGGCACTTTACAATGTTCGATGGTTTATGCAAGCTCCGGAAAAGACAAAACGTTTTCTCACGTCAACCTTGCCCGTGAATTATATTTACAAGGAGTAGAATATGCAAAATATGGGATGCATGATGAAGCGATTGAATTGTTCAAAAAATCGCTCGCTTCAGATCCGGATAATATAGATACATGTATTAGTCTCGGCGATGTGTATATAGAAAAAAGAATGGATGCAGAAGCGATAGAAATATTTCAAAAGGTAATAAAAATAAACCCTAACCAGCCGGAAGCTTCCTTTAAGCTCGGCACGGTATATTTTGATATGGAAGGATATGAATCAGCCATTCAGTATCTTATGAAAACGATTGAAATGAACCCTGATTATAAGGTTGCGTATTCCTTGTTAGGTATTTCATATGCCAAAATTGGCAAATATGATCAGGCAATCGGGATACTTAAAAAACGCATTGAGCAGGATCCTAATCTGGCTATAGCATATTCTAATTTAGGTTTAGTGTACACAATGAAAGGTATGAACAAGGAAGCGTTGGCGGAATATAATAAGGCATTGGAAATTAATCCCTATCATGAGGAAACCCTGTTTAATATTGCTGTATTGTATGAAAATATGGGGAAAATAGATGAAGCAACAACATACTATAATAAAACAGTAGAATGCGATTCCAGCAATGCAAATGCTCAATATCGCCTTGGGATAAATTATTTTAAGAAAGAACAATATGATGAAGCGATCAATGCGTTTGAAATCTCTCTTATGGCAAATCCCGGCAATATAGAAGCATATAATGATCTGGGCAAAGTATACAAGGCAAAAGGAATGGAAGAAGAGGCAAAAAATTTTTTTTCTTTGTATAATAAGCAGTTAAAATCGCTTCAAAAGAAATAATTTCCAAAAGATTTGCTTTATCGGATAGGGAAAGGTATCGATGCGAAATAGAGAGGAATCTTAATTTTAATCAGAATATTTCTTCTAATTTTTTTGAGACGGTTTTCAGATCTTTATTTTTAATCAAATATTCTACTTCATTTGGGTGTACTTTTAAATCTACCAGCATTTTTTTTATTCTTTTCCAGCCGGATTCTTTTTTCTTTTCATCCGTTATCAGGTACATATCGGAAAGCAACTCTCCTAATTTCTGTATCAGTCTCAGGTCTTTATTTTCATAAAATCCCTTTATAACTTTCCTCTGATACTGCGTATACCCTTTTTCCTGTTTCTGATCCAAAAGTATATTCCTGAAATAAATAGTCTCTTTTTACTGCCATGTATTAACTTTTTGCGCCAATTACTAACTTTTCAACAAAGTTTCCAACATTTTCTACCAGCTTTTCCTGATGTTCACGTTCGTACCTCTCGATTTCCTTAATAATGGCGCTGCCGACAATAACACCTTCTGCAATTTTTCCTACCATCCGTGCCTGTTCTGCCGTTGATACCCCAAAACCCACGACAATCGGGATATCGGTAAGTTGTTTAAGTTTGCTGATGTTTTGTACAATGTCTTCGGGCAATGTGTCCCTCGCTCCCGTAATGCCTACTACGGAAATGTAATACAAAAACCCCTGTGTCTTCCGTGTAATAAGGTTCATGCGCTGGTTTGTTGTCGTAGGAGCGATAAAACAAACAATCTTTAAATTATTCTTCGATGCTATATCAAAAATTTCTTCATTTTCTTCGATCGGAAGATCAGGTATGGTTAATCCATCAAGTCCTGCCTTTAAAGCCATTTCTACGAAGGTTTTGTTTCCGAATTTATACACAATGCTATAGGAAATCATTCCTACTATTGGTATTTGAGTTTTTTTGCGAAGGGTTGAAATCGTATCGAGAATTTGTGTTACTTTGATACCTTTTTCGAGCGCTCTGTGATACGATGCCTGAATAACCGGGCCATCCGCAATAGGATCGGAAAATGGTATCCCAAGTTCAATAATGTCAGCGCCGCGTTTTTCAAATGCCAGAATTAAAGCCTTTGTAGTTTCAATATCCGGATCACCGGCAGTTATAAAGGGGATAAAAGCGGTTTTTTTCTTTCCTTTTAATTCTTCAAATTTTTTATCAATCCTGTTCATCATAAATTTCTCAATAAAACTTCAATGATTTCTCCACTCCGGAAATCGAACAGATGAGTTACATTATTTATTACTAAATGGCATAGCCGAGTTTTTTTGCCACTTCAAATGAATCCTTATCTCCGCTGCCGGACAAACAGACAATAATTAATTTGTCTTTACTCAGAGTTGGGGCAAATTTCATAGTATAGGCAATGGCATGAGACGCTTCCAGGGCGGGAATGATGCCTTCTAACCGTGTGCATTCCTGAAACGCATTCACCGCTTCTTCGTCAGTTATCGAAACATAACTAGCCCTTCCAATATCTTTCAAATAACTGTGTTCAGGCCCTACACCAGGATAGTCCAAACCGGCAGAAATTGAATGCACCGGCAATGTTTGGCCATCATCATCCTGCAGAACGTAGCTTACACTTCCGTGAAGCACCCCAATTTTGCCGCTTGTTAGAGTGGATGCATGCTGACCTATTCCTGTACCAATGCCTCCGGCCTCTACACCAATCATTTTTACTTCTTTATCCGCTATAAACGGATGAAATAATCCTATTGAATTACTACCACCCCCGACGCAGGCAATAAGATAATCCGGCAGCCTGTTTTCTTTTTCTAATATTTGCTTCCTTGCTTCCTTTCCTATGACTAACTGAAAATCCCTTACCATTGTCGGATACGGATGTGGTCCCACAACAGAACCGATGATGTAATGTGTATGCTTTACAGATCCCATCCAGTCTCTTAATGCCTCGTTTGTGGCATCCTTCAATGTTTTCGAACCGCTGGTTACAGGGATTACATTAGCGCCGAGCAATTTCATTCTAAAAACATTCAGCGCCTGACGTCTCATATCCTCTTCACCCATATATACATCACATTGCACACCAAACATTGCGGCGGCGGTTGCTGTGGCAACCCCATGCTGACCCGCACCCGTTTCAGCAATAATACGCTTTTTTCCCATCCGCAAGGCAAGTAATATTTGTCCAATGGTATTATTTATTTTGTGTGCGCCGGTATGATTTAAATCCTCTCGTTTAAGATATATTTTTGCACCAGCAAGTTTTTTCGTTAACCTTTCTGCATAATAAAGAGTTGATGGACGACCAACATATTCTCTCAGGTAATATTCTAGCTCCGCATTGAATGCGGGATCATTTTTTGCTTTGTTATATGCCTCCTCCAATTGGTCAAGCGCAGGCATAATAGTTTCGGGAACAAATTTTCCACCAAAACGACCAAAATGTCCCATTCTTGCGGAGAAGTTATCTGTTTCAGATATATTTTTACGCTCAGAAGTTCTTATTTTTGACGTTGTAATACTCATGGCTTAAATCACCTTATATGGTTTTTTAATTAATAATCAAAAATTATACATTTATTTAAGTATAAACACAATGAGGGTAGCAAATTGTTCTCTGCTACCCTCATTGCTTATTTCCCGATAAAAACCTGAATTAAATCAGGTATATCACCTTAGTGATGTACTTCTACGCCAGCATCTGCGTTAGCACGGTGAGGAATATCAGTTCTCTTGAACCATTCAACATCTACGTCTCCCGCTTTCCTCTTCCAGCCTGGGAGCAAATCAAGATATTCACCATGTTGCCAGAATGCTTCAGATTTGTGCTCTAAACCAATCTTTTTCTCAATAGCAGCAAACCTTCTCAGTTTAGCAGCTTCGGTTTTGACCTCAATTAACTTCCTGTCCTGTTCAAAAGCACTACCGTTTCCATATGTCTGGTTATACATGGACATATGAGCATACGCCTTATAAACGTTTCCAGTCAAATAGCAGATCATTTCCAATCCTAAACGTTCTAAGTTAGAAGTAGCATAGAACCTTGGATCTCCACCTGGTAACAAGCTGAATGTATAATGGCCGTACCAGTCTGGTGCTGATCCCTCAGGCATTGGATCAACAACGCCATCCAAATAGCAACCAACGATTACGGCAGCTGCTTCTCTCCACTTTGTAAAGCTCAGGTTAACGCCTTTGTCCAATTCGTAGAACTTATCGGCTGCAAACCTTGGAGAATGACAGTCCTGACACAATTTAATCCAAGCATCTCTTTTTGCTTTATGTCTTGGAGCTCCACGATCTACCAGGAACATACCCATATCGCTATAGATGGTTCCGTATCTCTGTGGGTTGTGATCTCCGTTCTGCATATGACAATAAGCACAGGCAGGAACTCTGTAGTTGCCTTTCTTTAACTTCTTGCTCCAGTCCATTGTGGCTGTTTCAGCTTCATACAATGTACCATGTATGGAAGTGTTGTACATAGCCCATTCATCATGATCGATACCCATGTGGCAAGCCCTGCAAGCGGTTGGCTTTCTGGCTTCACCCGGATCAAATTTATGCCTTGTATGGCAACCGGAACACCTGTTTTCTGCGATAGCATGACATTCTGCACAACCAGCTACCTCTTCAGCAGGTTTTCCTACGTGCCATGAAAATTCCAACACGTTAACCGTGAATGCATGGGTGTGGGATCCCAAACCGCCAGCCCTGTGTTCTGATGTTTCTTTTGGATGACAATCATTACAGAGCTTGTAGGTTGGCATTTCGAGTTTTTGATGGTTATTGCCATGACAATCCGCGCAACCAACAAGATCTTCCACAGCCTTGCCATCCTTCTTTATGCCAATTCCCCTTCTCAAATCCTTGTTACCATGCGAACTCTGCTTCCAATCGTTCACAATAGTCGGGGTTTGAACCGTATGACAGAGCACACATTCTTCATTCTTAAATTCACCTTCTGTCTGGCTGCCAGGAGTCCAGTAGTGTTCTGGATCATACCAGCGGATTGATGGTAAAAATTTCAAGAAAGACTTATATGGCCCGCGTCCGTCAACATATTCAGGTTCGGTATATTTAGCGGTCAACCCGAATACATATAAAGTACCGTCATTATCCGGACCGACAGCTTGGCCGAATACCTGTGAAGCTACATCCTGAAAAGTTGGCCCTTCAGCCATTGCTACATTATTACCCATCGCACATGTTAGCAAGGTCGCGCCTGCAAAAGCGAACGTCGCACCTGCAATCTTGGACAATGGCTTCTTAAAAATTTCAAACATTACATCTTCTCCTTTCTTTGCTGTATACGCTTTTCAAACTACGGTAATTACCTAAGTGACACAAGCGGAAAATCACTGGTAAAAGCAGGAACAATCGATGATCTATAGCCTAACCACCCCCCTTCCTAAGTTCTTTATTAGACAACTTTGTAAAAGATTTTTATGAAAATTTTCGAGAGATAGAAATTTTCAACATTATACAACTGTGGAACATCTTGTCAAGGACATTTTCAGTTCGAATATTGCCGTGCTGAAAATTTCTAACTTTTTAATTTTATAGTAATTAAGGTGGTATATTTTCTTTGATTTTTCTTCGTTTTGATATGGAGATTGGTGGCAAAACCTTATATTATTTGTATTTGAGTTTAAAACATTTTGTGCCTATTACGACTTTTCTATAATAAATATTTATCATAACTTACATTATATCATAGTCAAAAGCATTCGAAAATTCTACATTATAACATATTAACCTCTCGATGCTTCATCTCCGCTCAGATGACCTCACTGTCATCCCTGAGCGGAGTCGAAGGGTTGCATCTTTAGGTGAAATTGAGAATCCGTTCCATATTTTGGAAACTTTATTTGGTCTTACTGAAATGAATTTTAATCCAAACACCTTAACTCCTCAACCCCATTTCTTATAAATTGTATCAAGGTATCCATTTTTTTAACATTATGTATATTTTTTATACACTTTTCCTATTAACAATTTCAGTGTAAGAAAAAGGTTTTTCTCTAAGTTCTCTGTGCTTTGTGATTAAAATCTTTGTAAATTTCGAATTAGCGGGCGCTTTGCATAATTTATGGCTTTTATTTCCCCTGCTGAAATCAGAGTTTTTAGATTTTAAATATCGAGATTTTTATTTCACACGGAAAGTACTGGCATGAGGGACGATAGGCAACAGACATCCTTCGTTTGTCCTTTGTAATCCACTGGTTATCTCCTGCTGCATCTCGTCCGTCGTCCCTCGTCTATCTCCTATTTTCTGTGTTTTGCCTTTTGCCTTCTTTGGTATTAAAATTGCCAGTATGTCCCTTCGTTCAGAATTTCAAAGTTGTAGTTGTGGAACGAATGCCCTGCCCAACCAAGCGGTTCGGTCAAATTCGATCTCGGCTTTCAAGTCAGATTCACCGAGGGTATGTTCTTTGATTATCTTATACGAGGCATTATTCCTGAGTCATACCACAAAAGAGCTTTGTTTTTTGATAATCGTATCAAGAAAGCAGTATTTTGCATAAGCGGCATTCATGCAGTATAGTTTCTTCCGGGATAATCTGGATTCCAGTTGTATTATTTTGCTTGTGTTCGCATCAGTTACTTGTGCTTGTAGAGGAATACCTTTGAGGATATCAAATTCTAAATGCATTTTTGCTGCACGATGATCCTTGTCAAGTCATAGTGCCCAGAGAATCTTTGGCATTGCTTTGATGAGTGTACCATCAACGGCAACAAAAAATGTAAGTCCCATTTTTTGAACTGGTGATCACATTTCAAGGCACTGATATTTTCTCCAAGCTCATTAATGGTTGCTATCAGGAAGCGTGGATCAAATACGTGGCTGGCTTCAGAGAGACTCCCAAGATTAGTACGTTTGATACCGAGCTTTTTTTGTACACTTTCTATGGTACTTGCCTGTTGTATTAATCGCAGTCCTGTCAGCGCAGGATTGAAGAAACAGAGCAACATCAGACTAATATATTGGTCGTAATATAATTTTTTGTTATGGCAGTCTGCATGAGAATGGAGCCCTTCAAGGAGAGGTTGAAAAGACTTTAGGAGAGAGAGTCTTTGCAGTGTATTATTATTGAGTTCTTTACTTGCATTATCAGTACATATGTCTCTCATATGTACAATTCATAACAGAGACAATGTGAGAAATTAACAGAAAGATGTTATAAATATATAATAAGTCGTAATTTATGAAAATTCAAAATTTATGACATATACAATTTTACTTATTTTTATAAAACAATGAGATAAAAAAATATATGCATTGAGAGAAGAATTTTTGATGTGGCGAAAAATAAGTAAGGTGAAACGTTGATGTTTATTTCACGACAGAGAAAAAGACAGAATGTGAATTCTTAGGGTTCTGATTAATCAAAATTCGTTCCGAACGGTATTGATCTTGTCCTTTGTTTTTGGTACATAAATCCTGCAAACGATTTTCGCATTGCAAAAATCGTTTGCAGAATTTAGGTGTTATATTTAAGTGGTTTTTTTATCTTGCATAAAAACTATTTATGAAAGTTTTGGCAATAGGCGCACATTTTGACGATGTAGAATTAGGTTGCGGTGGAACTCTTTTAAAGCACAGAGACAGGGGTGATGACATTTACATAGTTGTTATTACGCATTCTGCCTATGAGAGTCCTGCGAAAGGTTCTAAAAGAAGAAAGGATGTGGCGAGATCAGAAGGGGAAAAAAGCGCTAAATATTTAAATGCAGAATTGATTTGTTTTAACAAAGAGCCGATCGTACTTCTTCCAACGGAGAAACTGGTTTTGGAAGTGGAAATGATCGTAAATAAAATCAAACCGGATCGTGTGTATACACACCAACCCAATGATAGCCACGCTGACCACGCTGCGGTAGGATATGTTTCCATGCGTGCTTGTCGGAAATGTGATGAAGTATTTTTATATCGCAGTAATTGGTATATTATGGATAACACTCAAGATGATAACTATTATGTTGATATTTCTGATTATATAGATCAAAAAACAGAATTGATAAGTTTTTTTGAATCAGAATTAAAAATGGTGAATTATTCCTGGCTAGATTTTGTGAAAAAACAAAATAGTGCTGCAGGCACTAAGGTTAACGTTTCTTATGCAGAAACATTTCGTGTTGTAAAAATGTTCTGGAAATAGAAGTGGAAAAAGTATCTATCGTGAAACTGGCGATTCATCAACCTGAGTTTAGTCCTTGGCTGGGCTTTTTTTATAAAATGATAAAAGCCGATCTCTATGTAGTATTTGATCACGTACAGTTTAAAAAGAGATATTATGAAAATAGGAATCGTATTGTTTCTCCTAGGGGAGAGGTTGCTTATATAGGTGTTCCTGTTATAACAAAAAATAAATTTTTTCAATCTATAAAAGATGTAGAGATAGATAATACACAGCGATGGAAAGATAAATTGTTAAAAAAAGTTCAACACTTTTACAATAAATCACTGTATTTTAGCGATTATTATAATGACTTCAGTGCATTAATTTCTGAAAAAGAATATAACTATTTGATAGAGTTAAATATGGAACTCATAAATTTTTTTAGAAAACACTTCCATATTTCCACTCCAATAGCTTTTTCATCCAAAATGAATGTCAATGAATACAAAGGTTCCGATCTCATTTTACAAATATGTCTGTTAAATAAAGCAAGCACTTATTTGTGCGGCGTTTCCGGTAAAGATTATCTCAAAGTAGAAGATTTTAAAATGAGTGGCATAAACATCGAATGGCTAGATTATAAATCACCCGTTTATAAACAACTATGCCAAAATTTTACACCCAATATGTCAACATTGGATTTACTCTTTAATCATGGGAAAAAGGGCTACGAAATTTTGATGAATAAGGGATAAAGGCAGGAATAATTTTATGCATATATTGGGACTGAATGACTCTAACTCTGCCGCTAGTATTATTAAAAATGGTAAACTAATTGCAGCGGTGCGGGAAGAACGGTTTGATCGGATTAAGTTTTCCGATTCGTTTCCTACCAAAGCTGTTAATTACTGCTTGAAAACGGCCGGAATTGAATTGAAAGATGTAGACCACATTGTTTTTGCCTGGAATCCAGGGCATGAGTTGGAACCGCAAGATTCTGCCGCAGCGATTCGATACCATAAACATTTTCTTCACTATGTACCCAATAATCTTCTTCGTCATATAGGGGGAGATAAGAGTAATAAAAAAATTACGTTTATTGATGAGAATATTCAGTTTCTGGAGGGTAAATTAAATATCCATTTCGTTCCACATCACCATTCTCACGCTGCTAGTGCTTTTTTTGTATCTCCTTACGACAAGGCGGCTGTTCTTACTATAGATGCGTATGGCGACGATATTACCCACCAATTTTTTATTGGTACCGGAAACAAATTACAGTCTATAGGGAAAACTCAGTTTCCTCATTCGATGGGACAGGTCTACGCTGCTGTTACTCAATACTTAGGGTATCGTGCAAATAGTGACGAGTGGAAAGTAATGGGACTAGCGGCTTACGGTAAACAAGAATACTATGATCAGTTTGCAAAAATTGTCGGATTTGATAAAAGTAAGGGAGAATTACGCTTTAACCTCGACTATTTTACTTATTATATATGGAATCCGAGGCGGTATTCTGACCAGTTTATCGAAACCTTTGGTCCCGAACGCTATTCACATGAAGATATTACAGAAAGACATATTAATATTGCGGCTAGTTTTCAAAAGCGCGTGGAAGACGTTGTTTTGGAAATGTGCAATTATCTGGCTGAAAAAACCGGCTTGGATACCCTTTGTTTGGCTGGAGGGGTAGCGATGAACAGCAAAATGAATGGTCGAATTCTTTTTGAATCACCTTTCACTAAAATATGGGTACAGCCAAGTGCGGATGATGCCGGTTGTTCTTTAGGGGCATGCTTCTATTATTGGAATCAGGTTCTCGGAAATGAACGTGGTTTTATCATGGAACATGATTATTGGGGACCCGGCTTTTCAGATGATGAGATAAGATGCGCCCTTACTGATTCACTTATTTCATACGAATATTTAGCATCTCCCGAAAAAGAAGCTGCAAAATCTATTGCGGAAAACAAGGTAATCGGTTGGTTTCAAGATAGAATGGAATTTGGACAAAGGGCTTTGGGTAACCGTTCAATTTTAGCAGATGCACGGGACCCTGAAATGAAAGATAAAATTAATCGGTTAATAAAGCATCGTGAATGGTATCGCCCTTTTGCGCCATCTGTTATGGAAGAATTTCAGAAGGATTATTTTGAAACAAACTTTCCAAGCCCTTTTATGCAGCAGGTATATCCCGTGAAAAAAGACAAATATAAAGTAATTCCGGCAGTTGTTCATAATGACGGCACAGGGAGATTACAAACTGTAACAAAAAGCGTTAATCAGCGGTACTGGAATTTACTGGATGAATTTCGCAAGATTACCGGTGTTGCTGTGGTTTTAAATACTTCTTTTAATGATAATGATGAACCTGTTGTGTGTACTCCCAAAGATGCAATTCGTACCTTTTTTGGTACCGGGATACATGAACTTTACATAGGTAATTATCGTGTTGTGAAACCCCAAAAGTCTGTCAGATAAATATGGGAAGAGGACCGACGGCCGATTATTATCAAGTTCTCAATGAGGATTATGTTGAAGGCACAATGACTTGTCTTAAGCCTTCAACGATAAAGAGTGTTATTAACACACAATTTCCTAATATCCTGAACATTGAACCAACGAATAGTTGTAATCTGAAGTGTATATACTGCCCAAGAGAAAGATCAGATAAGGGAGTTGGTTTTATGGATTGGAATCTCTTTACGCGTATTGTTAATGAAGCGTCTGAATATAGCAAATTGATTATGCTCAACTTTCACAAAGACGGTGAGTCTTTCATACATCCGAAATTTATTGATATGGTGCGTTATGCCAAGAAAAAGGACGTTGCAAAAACAATTCATATGAATACAAATGCCGTCTGCTGGACTGATAGAATTATTGATGAAATTTTGGACTCAGGGATAGACGATATTACTGTAAGCCTTGATGCGGCTCGATCAGGGACATACAAGAAGCATAAAGGCATTGATTGTCTGGATAAGGTTGAAGACCAAGTGCGCAGGTTTTTTAAAAGACGTGAAAAATTAGGACTGCAACGTCCTTTTACCCGCGTTAAAATTATGGAATTTGATGATGTTTCAAAAGAGGAAGTAAATGAATTTATTGATAAATGGAAAGATGTTGCCGATATGGTTCAAATTACCGGTATACATAATTGGAGTGGAGAAATAAATAATATAAAAGTGACAGATGAGACATCTCAAGTTAGATATCCATGTGTAATAATGTGGTATGCACTTGTCGTAAATTGGAACGGAGAGGTTACCGTTTGTTCTGTGGATTGGAACACAGAAATTAAAGTAGGTGATGTCAAAAGCCAAACACTTCATCAAATATGGAATTCACACAAAATAAAGGAAGCCCGCAAATCGCAGTTAGAAAAGAGATATGATAAATATTCAGTTTGTAAAGATTGTATAGTCTGGGTTTCTGTTGGAGATATAACAGATTGGCTTATTCAACAAAAGGAGTTTTATCTGTGAGCTTAAATTCTGGTAGATATACAAAGTCTTATGAATACCGGGGAAAGGCCGATTCTCTCTTTTTGAATGGTGTTTTAACTCTTTCGAAATCCCCTATACATATAGCCCCGGACGCTTGCCCTGTGTTTGTTGAGCGAGCTAAAGGCGCATATTTTTGGGATTGTGATGGGAATTGTTATGTTGATTACCCGTTAGCATTGGGGCCTATTATACTTGGCTATGCATACGAGGAAGTGGATTCTGTTGTAAGGGAACAGATGTCAAAAGGATTTTTATACAGCCTGTCAAGTAGGCTTGAAATTGAACTTGCCGAGGTGTTGTGTGAAGTTATTCCTTCCGCGGAGATGGTGAAAATTTTGAAAAGCGGGTCAGACGCCATGTCTGCTGCCGTAAGAGTTGCACGTGCTTATACCGGGAAAGATGTGGTCGCGGTCTGTGGGTATCATGGATGGCACGATTGGACCGTTGTGAGGACTAGCCGCAATGCCGGTATACCAAGCGGACTAAAAGAACTGGTTTTTGAGTTTCAATACAACAATCCGGATTCATTACAAAAAGTCTTTGACCTGAATCCTAATAAGGTTGCCGCGGTAATTCTCGAACCTGTAGGCATGTATATGCCTGAAAATGATTTTCTCAATAAAGTTGCTATGCTTGCAAAAAGAAATAACGCGCTCCTTATTTTTGATGAAATTATCACGGGTTTTCGTTTAAGTATGGGAGGAGCCCAATCATACTTTTCAGTAACACCAGATCTTAGCGCTTTCGGGAAAGCAATGGCTAATGGATATCCTATATCAGCGCTTGTCGGGAAAACGGATATTATGAACGCTGTTGGAGATAAGGTTTTTATCTCGTCCACTTATGGCGGAGATTTGTTATCTATAACAGCGGCTATTAAGACAATAGAAATTTTAAAAGAAAAAAAGGTTAACAACTATATTTTAAATCTTGGACAACAATTAAAAGACGGTCTAAATAATTCTATAAAAGAGTACAAAATCAATGCGTCATGCGAAGGAATGCCGCACAAAACATTCTTGGTCTTTAAAGATATGGAAGGTGTTTCGGGGAAGATGATAGAAACGCTGTTTAGGCAGGAATGTTTAGCAAGAGGAATATTTTTGGGGTATGGCCATTTTATCTGTTTTTCTCATACAAGAGAAGACATCCAAAATGCTATTAAGGTCGCCTCTGAGGTGCTTGGTATTATTAAAGGCGCATTAAATCGGGGAAACTTGCCGTCTTTGTTGAAAGGGGCTGTAGCCAAAGATGTCTTCAAACGTTACTAACCCCCGGGTGGCTATTATTGTTCAGGCGCGAATGGGGTCAACCCGTTTTCCTGGAAAAATATTAAAGGAGATAGTAGGCGCTGAAACTGTTTTGGGCTATCTTCTTAAACGTTTATCATCGTCCAAACATGCCAATAAAATAATAGTCGCTACTACAACAAACCCAAAAGATAATGTGCTGGAAAGTTGGTTAAAGAAGAACGGTTATTTATTTTATCGTGGAAATGAGGATGACTGCCTCGACCGTTTCTATCAGATTTGTGCTTATTATAATGTGGACATAGCTGTTCGTATTACTTCTGATTGCCCTTTAGTGGTTCCTGAAGTGGTTGATGACATGATTTTTTATTATCTAAATAATTATCATGAAATTGACTACTTAAGCAACAGGCAGTATACCAACTTTCCCGAAGGGATCGATGTGGAAATATTTAGTACAAAGATTTTGACAGAAGCGGCAGAAAATGCCGTTCTGAAAAAAGAACGTGAGCATATAAACTATTATTTTCTGAATAGAGATACTCAATACAGGGTTCGTTACTATAATCATAATTTGGGATTTGATTACTCCCGTTTTAAACTTTCTATCGATACTTATGAGGATATTGAGCGAGTTCGTAGTCTTTTTAAAGAAAAGGGATTGCCGCTTGACTTTTCATTACTCCAATTAATAGGAGTATTGCAAACTGAGGAGCAGAGAGAACAATTATGAGTACTGCTATTGAAGAACACGACATGAAGATAAACCATCATCAATTTTCTCTTGATTCTAATGAACGTGAACGGCGGTGGGAAGAAAATCGCCGTTATTTTAAAGATTATTGTGTCAATCGTTACCAATGGTTTAACTACCCCGCATGGAAATACGTTGCTCCGTTTCCCCTGCATGTAGATTTTGAAGCGAGTTTTCGTTGTAATCTAAACTGTCCCATGTGTTTTAGGCCTTATATAGACAAGAAAAATTATGGAGATATGGATTTTGGGTTATATAAAAAAGGTATAGACGAATGTGTCGAGAACGGGTTGTATTCAATACGGTTAAGCTGGCGCGGAGAGTCTACGCTTAATCCGCATGTAATTAAAATGGTAGAATATGCAAAAGAAAAGGGGATTAAGGAAGTATCTTTTATAACAAATGGCCTCCTTCTGGAAGGTTATCTTGCAGAGGGGCTGATTAAGGCCGGTTTAGATTATATTACGGTGTCAGTTGATGGACTGGAGAAACATTACAATAGGCTTCGAAAACCAAATACCTTTGAGGAAATTACCGAAAAACTTAGAAACTTTTATCATCTTAAGAACCGTATTGGCGAAGGATTTCCACTTTTAAAGATACAGGCGATTTGGACATATATAAATGAAAATCCCATTAAATATTATAATCATTTTAAAGATATTACAGACAAAATTAATTTTGATCCGGAGAACGACTATTCTTTACGGGAAGTACCACAAGATAATGGTTTTATATGCCAATATCCATGGCAGAGGATTACGATAACATGGGATGGAGAGATTCCTCTCTGTATTTCCGATTGGAACCAGTATACAAAGATCGGAGACTTAAAGGATCAAACCATTAAAGAAGTCTGGTTAGGGAAAAAGATGGAGGCATACCGGAATATTCAACTGAAGAGACAAAGGCTTTCCATTCCCTGCTGTAAAAGATGCCACAGACCTTCTGTTGAGCAACTTGGTAACAAGCCGGAGGGAAAAGAATAACGACATATTTTTGGAAATTTTACGCTGGAGTTATTAGCGAAGAGAGGGATGGAGATGTCATTAATGGGTATATCTGAATTAAACAGCAAAATATTTGAAAGAGAAGAAGCTACTAATTATTACATTCGTAACCAAGGCCATAAGAATAGGTTTATTGCCGAACAGATACTTGCTCTGTTTCCTAAAAAGGTTCTTGAAAGGTTTGCTGTGGCTGAATTCGGAATCGGTACCGGTACCAATCTCATGTTACTTAGTAACTATGTTCGTTGTGTCCATGGTTATGATATTGCGGAAGAGGCTGTAGCAAATTTTCAGAAAATGTCAGATTGCCTTGGCCATGATCGCGCCTTTGCGCGATGTATAAACGTCTGTGAAGATTTTTGTTCTCCTATACGTTACGACTTGGTTCTTTATGGATGGTTTGCCTATTATGTCTCAGAGATTGAGTTGCAAATGGTTAAAAAGAACCTTCTGAATAATCTCAATGCTGGCGGCTATGTTTTTGTTCATGATTTTCTCGTTCGTGAAAACCGAGTCAAACCTGATCGGCATAATCAAAAGCTTTCGGTATACAAGCGCAATTTGCGATTCTGGATCGACCATTTTTGCGAATTCGATTTGATAGATTTCAGGTTGTTTCAATGTGAAAGATATTTTGAATATCAAAAATGCGATAACCTGCAGACCATTGACGTTGAATTGACTGACAACGATGATCTGTGGATTTTTAATGGTCTTTTCCGTCACCGTATTTAATTACTAATTAAGGAGAAACGACAATGAAAATTGCGATAATATTTTTAGTATTTTCATTAATCATGACATTGGTACTGCCATGTACGGCAATTGCTGGTAGCAGCGGTAAAGTAATAGTTCCTTATTGGCAAAAGGCATCAAATATGAAATCCGTTGTAAGCGTGTCTAACATAAGCAATTCGAGTGTAGATGTGACAATATCGTTATTTGATGAAAATGGTAATATATATAACGAATCCTCAGAGTCAGGGACAAATCTATGGGTTTTCTGGGGGCTTAGTTCATCACCGCTAGACACTCCAGTTGCTTTAGCCTCTCACAAAACGGGACAATTGATTATTGATAAAGTTGGTTCAAGCAAGGGTGGATACGCTATTGTACAATGGTCTTCTACATCTAATGAAGCAGTTGCTTTGATAACTACTATACAATATTATGCATATAATAGCGCATCTGATTTCGGATCAATCGTTATTATACCCTTAAATAATGGGATGCCATTCTAAATTCAGGCATCCTGACCTGTGGGATTAACCTTCTTATTAAACGGACTGAAATGGTCAGTAACGCAGTGAGTGTAAAAAATTATAAATGATTGAAGAATTAAAACTAGCTTTCGATTTCCTGAAAATGAGTAATTATCGGACCGTCAATCGTTTTCCTCTCAGAAAATATCCTCTTTTGTCTATTCCTTTATGGATAAACGAGATCGATGTGTTTCGCAAATTTTTATTTCGTGGGAACAACCTATTTTCTATTTCGCTCAACCCTTCCATCTATCTATCTATTTATTATAATAAACATCTACTTATTCTCAGAGATTTGTTTTTTTTGAATAAATCTTTCCCTCTTGAAATATGGGGATCTCTTTTCCCGAAAGATTGGATAGGTCGCTGGCAAGAAAACAATTTATTAAGAGAAGAAGAGGATAAAAACCTGCGTTTTATCTACCGCGTAGTTCCATATGACGGACATTTTTTCGTAACATCAAGGTTTGAACGCACCGAACCTCATTTTACATTTCTTAGCTACGATTCGTTTTACTTTGCATCTTTTTTAAACAAAAGACTAAAATCTCTATCTTTTGGAGGTGAACAAGCCTTGGATATGTGTTGCGGAGTTGGCATTCAGGCCTTTGCAATTTCCCAATTTTCTGAGGAAGTTATAGGAGTAGATATTAATCCAAATGCGGTATATTTGGCATGCATTAATGCCTCAATTAACCAATTCCGGAATTGTGAATTTAAAAATAGTAGTTTCTTCGATGGCTTAAATAACAGTTTTGATTTAATTGTCTCAAACCCACCTTTTATCTTTTCTGAAAACACTGATTCTAAAAAATTTGATTCTCATGGTGGAGAGCCGTTTGGCCTGAATATAACCCTTGCCCTTATCAAAACTATTCCCGATTTTTTAAAGGATAATGGAAGGGCATTTATAATTACTCGTGTGCCTGTATTTGCAGAAGGAGACTATCTTTTTAATAATTTAGCAAACTTTTTGCACAAAAGTTTTGGATTTTATTATCACTATGTTTCCGATTCCATTGTACCATTAGAATCGTTTGAAATGAATGTGGGTATTAAAAGATACAGGCACATTATTTTAGAGATTTTTAAAGGCAATCAACGAAAAATGATGCGTTATTCATACTGGCATCGCAGGACATCTCTTTTTTAATTCCTCTTTGAGGTAACTATGAAAATAGTACAAATAGGCAACAAGACGGTTGGTGACGGTCATCCAACCTACATCATTGCCGAGATTGGTATAAATCATAACGGTGATGTGGGGCTTGCAAAAGAAATGGTTGCTGCGGCATGGGAGTCTGGTGCCGATGCAGTTAAAATTCAGACATTTATAACAAGAAAATTTCTCCATCCAAGCCACCCTGGGTTTCAATACGATATTGACGCTGAAATTCCTCATGAAAAGGAGCAAGAAATCTGGGATTTTGCAAGGCAACGAAACATCAATCTGTTTTCAACCCCTGAAGAATTTTGCAGTCTCGAATTTATAAAAAAACAATCTCCTCGCCTTATTAAGATTGCCGCCATGGATTTTAACTATAAAGAGTTGGTACAAAAATCCGCTTATCTCCAAAAACCGATTCTTCTCTCTTCCGGGATGAGTACCATGGAAGAAGTATTGCGTACAATAGGATGGGTGGAAGAAACAGGAAATGATAATTATCTCATGCTACATTGCGTATCATGTTACCCAGCCCCGCCAGAAGCATGTAATCTCTCTGCAATTCGGACAATGAAGATGGTGTTAAATTGTCCTGTGGGTTTTTCCGACCATACAATTGGTATTCATATCCCTTTGGCATCTGTAGCTTTTGGAGCGAATATTATTGAAAAACATTTTACCACAGATAAATCTCTTCCTGGTCCTGATCAAAAGTGCTCCATGGACCCAACTGATTTAAAAACCTTGGTAAATAATATTCGTGATTTGGAAAAAGCAATAGGACATGGACGTAAAGAACCGGCAACAGAAGAAATTAAACCGCGCCATTTCAAGCGACGAGGGATTTATGCTGCCAAAAAACTTAAGAGAGGGAGCATACTGAATCCTGACGATGTTTTATTTTATGCGCCTTCTGCAGAACGAAGTAAGGTAACAGACTGGCCTTATATGGTTAAACGAGAGATAAAACGAGATATTGAAGAAATGGGCAGAATTACTCTGGATGATATTTATTAAATATGCAAAAACGTTTATTATTTAGGGTGGATGGCGGGAAAGTGTGGGGAGTCTCAATGGGGCACATTAAACGCTCTCTGCTGTTGGCTGACAAATTATCCCATACATACAAGATTGTTTTCATCATGAAAAAATATTCAGATGGTGTTAAATTCGTTACGCAAAAAGGTTTTGAGGTTGAAACTATTGATATTGACGACAATAACGATGCGTCTTTAATAAAGTTCTCTGATAAATATTCTCCTGCAAAAGTAATTTTTGATCTTTATTCAAACCCCTATACAACTTTCTTTGACTATGCGCGAAAAAAACAAATCCAAACCATTGTATTTGATATTTTAGGAAAATGTTGTGGATCGCCTGATATTTTAATTAATGATTCCTTTATAAAAGAATTTACTAATTATTCTCAATTGTCTGATAAAACGAAGATGTATTTGGGACCGAGCTATTTTATCATGGATAACCCCCCCTCAATTATCCCTCTAAAAGATTCCGTTCGGAATGTAATGATAACAATGGGAGGGTCAGACCCTGCCGGCTTAACCGTAAAAATACTTAAAGTAATGATGAATACAGTAAATTACCACACACACGTTGTATTGGGACCGGCATTTACAGAGCATAAGAGTATTTACAATATTGCAAAGAATAGAGAATTCATAAAAATTTATGAAAACCCGTTAAATTTTCTCGAATTATTAAGCAGCCAGGATGTTGTCATTAGCGCAGCAGGCCGCACCTTATGTGAGTGTGCGTACTTAGGACGGCCTGTAATTGTAGTGCCTTCTATTGAACACGAAGCCAAAATATCTTTGGAGTATGCACGCCTTACAGGAAGTTTTGATATTGGTTTATGGAATGAAGAGGTAAGTCCCAATAAAGTAATCAGCGCCCTAAACAAGTATGCAAACAGCTACACTCTTCGGGAGTATGTTTTTAATTATAGCATGGGTCTCATTGATGGTCTTGCATTAGAAAGAATCATGACACTACTCGGAACATAAATTTTAATATGAAACATAATAAATTATTTGCCTTCTTTGGATATGATCTTGCTAATAATGATTTAACGATCTTGCAGAATGCTGCGAAAAGCGGGTATACACTATTCGCACTCGATGCAAAAGCGATTAGCTTTGCCATAGAAGCCAATCTTCCATACATGTTAATTGATAATTGGATAGATGCAAAAACCATGCGTCACATAGCAAACGAGGCTCTAAGAACCGAACGCCGTTGGTTTGAACCAGCGAAAGAACTGTTTACCCGTGCTGGAATATGTTGGCCTTTATTTGATCATGCTGCCATGTTTTGGTTCTGGAGAGATGTTACATTGGCAAGTTTCTTTATCCAAAGATTTATTGATGGCGGTGGGGATGAAATTAAATTCTTAAAACCTTGTAGTTTTAAACCAACGGTTTATTACGATAAATCAGAATCATGGAAAACAATATTTGATTCTTATTTTCATTCTCCCGATAAACATCTTTACAACGGCAACAACACATCAGGGTTGTTGCAGTATTTAAATGCCAATAAGATACAGTCGGTAATAAATACCAAATGCAGATTTAGTCAGGAAGAACGAAGTACAATAAATCTTTCCCTAAGCCGGTCAAATCATAGTATAAAGTCTATTCCCCTCAAGGAGCGGTCCGGCAAGATTGTTTTTGCATTAAATCAAGGAGAATCACACCGGTTTACCCATGTTATAAAACAACTTTCAGAACAATATTCAGGTAAAGTAGAGGCAATCATTTTATTTTATGATCCACACATGGCAAAAGTTCTGAGTGAGGCGTGGTCTATTCCTGTTTACTGCTGTCCTTCCGAACATAAAGTGGATGTTTCTTTGCGAGACAGGTTTGTCGAAGGATACCGCGTCTCTTTAAATAATGCGTCGGGAAAACCCTGGTATTTCCCCATGAAACATATGCAATATCACTTCGAGTATTATTGCAGACATCGTTGGCCAATGTTGGCTGCTTCACTTAGTACATGGATGGAAATCTGGAAATTAGTAAAACCAAACGTTGTTTTAACCAGTCAGCTTATAGATGCGGAATCCCAACTTCCGGCAGAGGCGGCAAATCGGCTTGGAATCGAAACCTTTGCCATGCCGCACGGGGGTTTTTACCTGGGAGACGAAGCTCAGGTTAGTAAGAACAATTTATATAGTTTTAAAACACATAAGTATCATCTTAAAAAAGGCGGGATTCCGGAAGAAAATATCGTTGCTTGTAAAGGTATTGTTGCTGACAACGAATACCAAATGAAAGGTATCAATCTTGAAATGCTGACAAGTGAAAAACCGACCTGGAAAATTCTCGTTCTTTCAACTATGGCGACATTGGACGGTGTTTTCTTGCCGATTGTTAGTTTGCAAGGACAAATCAATGCTTTTAAAATCTTAAATAATCCGCCACAGAACATCGCAGATAAATTATTTATAAAATTTAAGGTTCATCCTGGCTGGCCAGACCTGGAAAGCCTGTCGGTAGCAGGAATAAACATAGAAAGGGACGTTTTTCCGCCTAATTCTGATTTACACTCAATACTTCACCACTTTGACTTAATCATAGATTTGAATCTTAGCGGCACAGCCATCATTCATACCATACGTGCAATCAAGCCTATACTGTTTTTTTGGCCATGTCGGGTCAATTTCAGCCACTGGTACGAGGAAATCTTTTTGCAGGCGGGAAAATTAGCCGACAATCCGGAGAAACTATGGAAACACATAACACGATTTTTTACGGAGGATAAATTTGCCCAACTTCTTCGGAACAAGGTTGAAATATTTGCGAATAACTACTTGGATGATGGTAATTTTCCAACATTGGGGGATTTGATTCAAGACAAAGTATTTCTCAAAAAAGCATATAACCGTCCTTTAGAGAAGTCTGCAGGATATTTCAAACCCGATGCAAATGAAAGCCTTTGTGGAATAAATAATTTAGATATGAGAATAGTTAACATAGACGCAAATCCTGAGTTTTTCTATGGTGAAATCTCTAAAGAACACATGATTTGGATATTGGAAAGGAATAAACAGGGTAATAGCATTGAGGCGGTTACTCATGAGTATTGTAATCATACCAAAAATGAATATTTTCGTGAATATGCCCTTGATCGTAGAAGATCGCTTTGCCTTTATCTCCTGGGAAATTTAAAAGGAAAGAATATATTAGATTACGGTTGTGGATTAGGTTCGATTGGTGTGGTTGCCGCCCAATTTGGCGCTTATGTAAGTTTTACAGATAACTGTCTTGTGCGTCTTGAGTATGCACTGGCACGTTGTAAAGAATTGGAACTCACAAACACATCATTTTATGGATGTCACTCTTGGAAATCTCTACCTTTTAACCCCGAAACATATGAAATCATTTTATTAAATGGGATTATGGAATGGATTCCACAGACTTTAGGAGTAAATTTTGAAAATGTGTTTGAATCTCAGTTAGAGTTCTTGCAAGGTATGGCGCGTTTTTTGAAAAAAGAGGGTTGTATTTTTCTTGCAATTGAGAACAGATTTGCCCTTCAGTATTTTATGGGATATCCTGAAGACCATACAAATATTCCATATCTTTCTATACTATCTCGCAGGGAAGCAAATGAGTTGCATCTCAAAACAAAGGGTACCGAGTTTGTTACCTGGACATGGTCGTTAAATGATTACATTCAACATTTACCTAAAATAGGCCTCTATGTAGCTGATTCTTATGCGATGTTTCCAGACTACCGCTTTCCTCGAATGCTTGCCTGCTTAAATGATACTAATGCGTTAAAGAAAGGTATGATGATGGAAAAATACGATTCTCCGATTTCTGAAATGAATAGAGAAAAACACATTAATTATTTTGCTGAAATGGGACTGCTGCGTCATTTTGTTTACAGTTACGGACTTATTATTAAAAAATGCCCATGAATTATATTCAATCATTTATAGATGCAAAACGAAAATTATTTGCTTTGCCGGAAAATATTCCGATTTTTGTTGAAACACATGCCCCGGAAAGACTTTCACGGCTTAGTCGTTGCTCATACAAGATAAGGACAGGTGAGGAAAAGGTTTACAGGCTTATTATCCAGGATAGCAGAACGATGGATGGACACATTTGCCTTCAAAATCCATTTGTGCCTGAATTCTATAAAGACATTGAATATTTATTGCCTCAAAGTAGAGGTTGTTTTTATATTGAAAATACGAAATTTTATTGGTCTGAATACCTTCATGAAAAATCTTTGTATGAATGCCTTTATAATAACACTAAAAATCAAAAAGCATGGGACCTTTTGTTGCAATGCGGCATTGAAGTTAATAATTACCAGGAGAAGCACATTTCTACTGAGACAAATTATTTTAATCAGTTAATTGAAATAATTCTTGTAAAAACAGACGATAAGAAGCTTGCTTCAGAATTTATAAAATCTACTGAATATTTAAGAAAATGGTTACCTGATAATATCAAAATAACATGCTCATGGAGTCATGGCGATATTTGGCCCAAAGATATTTTTAGTGGAAACAAAATAAAAATAATTGACTGGGAATGGGCATTACGTGAGGCTCCATTAGGTGTCGACATAATCGACCTTTATTTGACTACTGCCCAGCATATTCTAAATTTTTCCATGTTTGATTCGTGGATATCATTTATTAACAATAGTATTATCGTGTTGCAGCCATTATATCAAGTGCTTTTAAAAACGTGGCATACACATAATTTTGATGATATTATAATTCGTAATATTCTTCTCTATGTATTATTCAGAGCGTGGGGGCGCGAAATAGCCCAGGATGGATATAGGGGCTTTAGCAACAAATCAGCCTATTTATCATTAGCAGAAAAAATTGTAAAAGAAAAGGTTTTCGGAACTAAAGGAGCCGGTTTAGTTGTATATTCACGGGAGAGGGAAGAAAATAGTGAAGAATACAACCTGGAAGATTCTATATCACTATACGGAGAAAATGAATTAGCGCAAATGGCCAGAAAACTTCTAGATGAAAAAAATATAGAGCATGCCAATATTGTTATTACTAAATCACTTGAAAGATTTCCTAATTCAATTAACTTACTTAGCTTGATGGCCGAAATAAGAATAAAGTCCGGGGATATACAAGGTGGCAAGCGCCTACTTTTAGAACTTCTAAAACAATCTCCAGATAAGATTGATTCATTAGTCAATTTAGGAGTCGCAGATATGTATGAAGGAAATAGAGAATCGGTTGTAGAAATATTAAAGTATGTATTAGTACTTGACCCTGGTAACAAAACGTCTTTGGAAAATCTTGCTATTATTTCAAGGCGAATTTCCGGTGCGTGATAATTTATCCACAAATCGTTTGATAATGTACTTAAATTTCTACTAAATTATCAACTGTTTTGCGTTATAGTATTCCCCTGTAAAAACTTCTTTTGTAAGTTTTTATAGGTCCCGCATTTTTTTCTGTGTAATCTGTGAAATCTGTGGTTTCCAGTGTTGCTTGGCAATCGTAATGGTTTATGAAATAATTTCTACTTCAATTACCAAAAAATGGAAAAATTAGTTAATGCCTCAATAATAATCCCGACACGCAATCGTTCAAAGTGGATAACCTCCGCAATTAAATCTTTCGTAGAACAAGACTTTCCAGCATCTCAATACGAAATAATTGTAGTGGATAACGGCTCAACAGATAACACAAGAGAAATAGCAGAACAAGCGGCATCATTAAATAAAACCGATATCAAATATATCTATGAGCCGGAACCGGGACTCCTGTCCGGCAGGCATCGGGGGATGTCGGAAGCAATGGGAAAGATTCTCATCTTTGTCGACGACGACATTGAAGCGGCCAGCGGATGGCTGACGGCAATAATGACCGAATTTGAGGACACATCGGTTCACATAGTGGGAGGTACTAGTCTCCCCAGGTATGAAGTTGATCCGCCCCAATGGATTGAAAAATACTGCTCATGGGAAGGAAACCAACTGACATGCGGCTCGCTAAGCCTTATAAACAAAGGAAATCAAAGGGTGGAGATAGACCCTATTTATGTGTGGGGGTTAAATTTTGCTATTCGAAAACAAACACTTTTTGAACTGGGAGGTTTTCATCCTGATAACATATCAAAACACTTGCAGCACTTTCAGGGCGATGGGGAAATCGGCCTGACCCTGAAAATGAAAGAAAAAGGACTGAAAGCAATCTATGCCCCGGATGCAAAAGTTTATCACTGCATTCCACGGGAAAGGCTTACCGTAATTTCATTCGAAGAAAGATTTTACTATCAGGGCGTGTGTGACTCATATACACAAATAAGAAAAAATAAAAGCATATCAAATATAAAAATTCCTGAATACCAGATATTTGAACCATTCTCACCGGATGTCCCTGCTTATGATCAATATAAACAAATTATTTATAAGCGGATCCACAATGCTTACGTTGACGGGTTTCTTTTCCATCAGGATGCTGTGCGAAAAAGTAAGACGCTTTTAAAGTGGGTATTGAAAGAAGACTATTTTGATTACCGACTCCCTCAGTTAGACCCGCAAGAACAACAACAAATTCAAGAGGTGCGTGACCGCATCCAAAAACGCTCCATACACCCACAATGGCCACAGATGACGGCTCAGGATATGTTTAAGGACGCCTTTAATCTTATTGCATCTGGCGATATGGTTACTGCCTTGTCGAGACTGGATATGGTTGCAAACTTATGCCCAAGCATGCCAAGAGTGCATCTAGCCCGTGCTTTGTGCCTGTCTGCGCTTGGTCGCCCGCATGAAGCGGTACGGGCTGCTATTAGTGAATTAGCTATTCAGCCGGATAATAAACAGGCGGTAGATATGTTATTGAAAAATCAACTGGTTTTATTAGAAGAACTAAAAAGAGCGCCACAAACAACAGTTCAGTTTGTCGAGCGTATACTAAAATCCAGACTTAACAAGGTTTGATTAAACGTATTAAATAATAAGTCAATAATGTATAATAAATTAAGTATATTTTGTGCCCCTATCTTCTGAAGAGTTTTGCCATTCAATGGGAATTTCAGAGGATGGAGGTAAATTTAGTATGACGATAGCTGTAAAATTAATTGAAAACGGTTATATTTGAAAAAAAGTACGGATTTGAAAAGGAATTTATCCTGGCAGGTAATACCTGCCTTACCCGACTGAATTGTGAATATGGGTATGAATAAAATAGAACAAATATTCGACGATTATCGTATGATAGCAATTATTATTTATGCTGAATATGAAAAAGAGGGTATTGAATTCTTAACGCCTGACAATTTTTCTCAGCAACTGGCATACATGAAAAGACCTGCCGGCTATAAGATTCAGGCACATCTTCACAAACCCGTCCCAAGAAACGTGAAATACACGCAGGAAACGCTTTTCATTAAAAAGGGTAAAGTAAAGATACATTTTTATAGTGAAGAAAAACATTATTTGGATTCCAGAATATTAAAGACAGGTGATGTTATCTTGCTTGTTTCCGGCGGTCATGATTTTTTAATGCTCGAAGATACAGAAATGGTTGAAGTCAAACAGGGACCCTATGCTGGAGAAGAAGATAAGGAGCGGTTTTAATAGATTAAGATTGAGGTTGAGGGATGTATAAAAGTTTCAGGGAAATGCCTATATGGGGTGAAGCAATGGAGATAGCAGAATTGGTTTTCCGGTTAACGGAATCTCTTCCGAAGAAAGAGGATTATGGTCTGACTTCTCAAATACGACGAGCAGCTTTAAGTATCTCTGCCAATATTGCAGAGGCATTTGGTAGATATCATATAAACGACAAAATTAATTTCTATTATTTTTCCAGAGGTTCTGTAGCAGAAACTCAAAACCATCTGGAATATGTCTCAAGAGTTGGGTATTTTCACCAGGCAGGCGTAAGTACAATTGACTCGAAGCTAAACAAATTATATGAATATATCAATCGGCTTATTAAGTTCCTAAAACCTCAACCTCAATCTCAACCTAAACCTGGATATACTAACCATGATACCTGTTAATGAGCCGTTACTTAATGGCAATGAGAAGAAATATTTGGCAGAATGTATTGATACCGGTTGGATATCTTCGGAAGGGCCTTTTGTCAGCCAGTTTGAACGGAATATTGCTAAACGTGTAACGAGAAAACATGGAATCGCCGTAAGCAACGGCTCTGTGGCTATTGATGTGGTGGTTGCATCTCTAGGCATTGGCAAGGGTGATGAGGTTATTATGCCCGCATTCACCATAATATCCTGCGTTGCTGCTGTTGTCCGCGCTGGCGCAAAGCCTGTTTTAGTAGACGCCGACCCCCTCACCTGGAATATGGATACCAAACAGATTGAAGCAAAAATCACATCAAAAACAAGGGCGATTATGGTCGTTCATATTTATGGCCTTCCCGTGGATATGGAAGCTATATTAGAACTGGCAGGAAAATACCATCTTATGATTATTGAAGATGCCGCAGAGATGCTAGGGCAGAATTACAAGGGGTGTGCCTGCGGCAGCTTTGGTGATATAAGCACCATGAGTTTTTACCCTAACAAGCATGTGACTACCGGTGAGGGGGGAATGGTACTGACCAATAATGACGTACTAGCGGAGAAATGCCGCTCTCTAAGAAACCTCTGTTTTCAGGCTAAGAAAAGGTTTGTCCATGAAGAACTTGGCTGGAATTTCCGAATGACGAATCTTCAGGCAGCGCTTGGGGTTGCACAGCTCGAACGACTGGAGGAGTTTATCTCTAAAAAACGCCTCATGGGACAAAGATATACCGAAATTCTGTCAGATATCAAATCAATTTACCTCCCAATACAAAAAACCGATTATGCTGAAAACGTCTATTGGGTCTATGGCATTGTGTTAAAAGATGAATTTCCGTTTGATGCGGAAGAAGTGATGAAACGGCTGGGAGAGAAAGGTATTGGTACCCGCCCATTTTTCTGGCCGATGCATGAGCAGCCGGTCTTCAGGAAGATGGGGCTGTTTGAGGGAGAGTCTTATCCCGTCGCGGAAAGGATTTCTCGCCGCGGATTTTATATCCCCAGTGGGCTGGCCTTAACGGAAAACCAAATTGACGCCGTTTCCAGGGCGCTCCACGAGGTGCTGGTATGAAGGTTTTTGATGAATACTCCGACTATTATGATCTGCTCTATAAAGATAAAGATTATGCCTCTGAGGCAAGTTTTATTGATACTATTATTAAAAAATATCGACCAACTGCAAAATCTGTTCTAAATCTCGGGTGCGGCACGGGAAACCATGATTTTCTCTTAGCACAAAAAGGATACGACATTACCGGTATTGACAGTTCCGAATCTAACATTAAAAAAGCCATTTCCAAACTTTCAGACCTCGATGAACCTGGAAACCATTTGGGCTTTCACTATGGTGATATTCGCACCTACAGGGCAAACAAAACCTATGACATTGTTATTTCGCTGTTTCATGTGATTAGTTACCAAATTACTAATGCGGACTTGAAATCTGTTTTTGAAACGGTAAAGGTACATCTGAATGAAAATGGACTTTTTATTTTTGATTGTTGGTATGGGCCGGCGGTTTTAACTGAACGGCCTGAAATAAGGATTAAGAAGGTGGAGAATGAAGATACGGGGATTATGAGGATTGCAGAGCCGGAGATATTTCCGAACGAGAACAAGGTCCATGTAAAGTACCACATACTTGTTATTGACAAACGTACAAATAACGTTAAAGAAATCAGAGAAACCCACCCTATGCGATATTTGTTTAAACCGGAAATAGATGAATATCTGTCTGCCTTAGGGCTTGAGGTGGTCGAATGTGCAGAGTGGATGACCGGCAAGCCGCCCGGTTTTAAATCCTGGGGAGTTGTTTTTGTTGTTAAAAATCAGGTTGCTTAGAATTATGCAGAAAATGTTTCGTTGTCGAAACAACGAAAGAATAACTTATGGTTGTTGCTTATTTCTTCCGATGTGTTTGGGTTAGGACATAAATGAACAAAATAGCCTTGTTTATTGCACATTATACATTAGGAAACAGCCCCTCTATAATAAACTTTATTGAATTGCTTTCAGATTATTATAGCGTTCATTTGTTTTTGAAATGTGTGACGTTGAAGCATATCAACGTATTAAAAAAAGCGAATGTAAAGATTGTTGACCTTGATAGTAGTCGTAGTCCTCTAAATTATTTTTTAGAAAGGTTAAAAAAAGAACCTCTTTCTTATAAACACTATATTTCTTTTGACCCGCATGGTTTTGTTCTTTGTAAACTATTATTTCCTGATAGTAGACCGTTTTATTACAGTCTCGAGCTTTATCTGAAGAATGACCATTTTGGTTTATACTATCCAAAAGAGATTATGGAAAAAGAAAGGGCGGAAATCCATAGTATTTCCGGGTTAATAATTCAATCTCAGGAAAAAGAATCATTGTTCAGGAATGACTATAACTTGCAATCATCCATCCCTTCATTTCTATTGCCCATAACATACAAAGGTCCCTCGAACAGGCAAAAAAATAACACATACTTAAGAAATAAATATGCCATTGGCATTGATAGGAAAATAGCGCTCCATCTGGGAGGAATTGCTGCGTGGTTTTCATGTATAGAATTGGCAATGACATTCTCACATATCCAGAACTGGATATTATTCTTTCATGGATATGGCGATAAAAAGTATTTGCCGGATTTACAGCAAGCCTTGCGTAAGCATAATATAAATAACGTTATTATATCGGATGATACGTTTGAAAATATTGAGGATGTTGACAAAATTGTTATGTCATGTGATTTGGGGTTGGCTTGGTACAACGATATTTCCACAGGGTTTAGAACAGCGGGTAAATCTTCTGGTAAAATTCCTTCGTATATGAAATTTGGTTTACCGGTTATTGCGAAAAAATATCCTAGTACAATACAGGCGATAGAAAATACCGGAAGTGGGTTATGTGTCGATAATTTCAATGAAATACCGAATGCTATATCGAAAATTGAAGATAATTATACTATATATTCCCAAAATGCGTGTGCTGAGTATGATAAGACATACAGGTTTGAGAATTATGTGCGTCAAATATTAGATTTTATTGAATGTGCAAGGATGTCGCAGGCGACAAGTACAAAGGATTTTGATGCAAATACAGGCAGTTATCGTAAAGAGCCTGACACAAAAATATATGCGGATAAATCAACGAGGCATTTCAATTGGGATAAACTTCTTGAAAACAAAAGGGTGGAAGATTTTCTTGTTACAGATGAATTATGGGGAGAAAACCAGGGTGCGGAAAATATCGGGCGGGTATTATGGAGAAAATATTTAAAAGACGCTATTTCTTGCAAGAATATTCGTGTGCTGGAAATCGGCTTTGGTTCCGGAATAGATTATAGGGCATTAGAAAATGAAGGCGTGTTTGACAAGGGCAGAGTCAAATACTATGGCGCTGATGTAACATATAAGTTTGCAAAGCATGCGTCAATGCATTTTAAAAATATGAAGCCTGTTTTGATGGATGGCTACCATCTTCCATTCAAAGACCGCAGTTTTGATATAGTATACTTGAGGCATGTTTTAGAGCATCAAAGCCATTATGAGGAGTTATTATCCGAAGTCTTTCGTGTATGTGGCACAGATGTTTTCATAAATTTTTTTATTGAGCTTTCTGATAGCGATATTGACAAAATAAATTACGATGGCACGTGGTATCACAATACTTATTCTAAAAAAAAGTTTGATTTATTTGTAAAAAGATATGGTTTTGGCATACATAAAACGGAAACACACCGTAAAGAGGAGAAAGTTGACTCGATAGTTATTTTAAAGAGAAACGATGTTCAATGTATAAAGTTGGAAACAACAAATGAAAAGAATAATGTTGTTTGTGATTATGGTGGTGTTACTGATTCTGCGACACAGAAAATTACAAAGACAAATCAAAATAATAGAAAATATCCGGAAGCTGATAAATGGGCATTATCCGATTTTATAGTAAATAAAATAATTCCAATTGTTGGTGTTAGGCCATATCCATTAGACGAATTGCTAATGATGTGTTCTGTCGTTAGCTATTTTGAACCTGATATTATAATTGAATGGGGGACTCATGCGGGTAAAAGCGCGCGTGTTTTTTATGAGATATCCAATCATTTGGGGATAAAAACGGATATCTATTCAATAGACTCGCCTGCCGACGCGAACCATATTGAGAATTTGAAGGATCAGGGGGAAAGGGCCAGATATATTAAAGGATTGCCGGTAAACCGGTATTTAGGTGATGGTATAACTGTTGCGAAGGAAATACTCAGCAGCAATTCTCATCGTTTCCCCTTATTTTTTGTTGATGGGGATTATTCTTATGATGCTGTTTGGCGAGATCTGAGTGAGATAAAAAAATCTGTGAATGCGGCGGCTATACTATTGCATGATTCATTTTTACAGGACGACCAATCGAAGTATAATTGTGAACCCAACTTCGCTATTAAGCAGTTTTCAGAAGAAAACAATTTGGATGTTTGGCATACCGCCATGGGTCTTCCCGGCATGAGCCTGGTTTGGTTGAGACCGCATGCGTCTGATAAGAACTTAACGAAATCAACGGAGGTCTTTCGCCGTAAGAAGCCATTTCCTATTCTCCATACCGTAGAATTTTATTATCCGCACACCGGTGGTGCGGAGTTTGTAGTCCAGCAGTTATCCGAGAGGCTTGTAAAGCGGGGGTATGACGTAACTGTTGCGACATCGAGATTGGAGAACCGTAAGGCAATGGAACACAATGGTGTAAAAATAGAAGAGTTCTCCGTGAAAGGTTCTATTGGAAATGGTATATACGGTAGTGATGTTGAATTGTATAAACACTTTTTACTCACGCATCCTGCGGGGGTGGTGTTGAACTATGCCGCGCAGCAATGGGCCACCGATTTGGCTTTTAGTGTTATCGGGGCTACAGCGAGCAGACGTGTTAATGTAATTGCGCCATGTGGTTATTCTGCACTGGCCGATAGCCGTACCCTTCGATGGCCACAGTTTGCGGCATATTTCAGCAATATCCTTCCTAAAGTGCTGCCGCTTTATGCTGCTGCCGTATATCACTCTTCAATTTACAAGGATTACGAATTTGCTCAGCGGTGTGGACTAAATAATAGTGTAATCATTCCGAACGGAGTTTCAGAGGAAGAATTTTCTATTAAACCAAAAATACATTTTCGGGAAAAATATCATATAGCAACCAAATACTTTGGTCTGTGTGTTGCAAATTATTATGAAGGCAAGGGACAAGAAAGAGTTATTGAGTGTGTAAAACAGATGAATAGGCAGGATTTTACTATGGTTTTTGTTGGAAAAGAAGGGGATCAACTATCATATTTGAAAGCAATGTCTGTAGATTTAAACGTAAAATATTTAGCGGATATTCCGCGTGAAGACACCCTTGCTGCCTTTCATGAAGCAGATATATTTTTGTTTGGCTCATATATCGAGGCCTCACCATTGGTAATTATTGAGGCCAAGGCATCAAAAACACCTTTTGTTTCCACTGACTGCGGGAATGTCCGCGAGTGGAAAGGCGGGGTTGTCTGCGCGCCGAATGAAATGGCAATTCATGCAAACAGGATTTTGAACGACGAAGGACTTCGGAAACGACTTGCTGATGAAGGGTGGAAGGAGTGGAAAGATAAACTTACCTGGGAGTCTGTCGTTGATAAATATGAGGAACTGTATGTAAGGCTTTTTTCAGAAAAGCAAAAGAGCGCTTCCGAATGTTCACAGGCTCATTATTTGCAAGGAGCCTTGGATAGTAATGGGTTGCCGGGTAGTGACAGTATAATAATGACGGCAACTGAATTGCCTGAACTCCTCAAAAAAGCGGAGGATATGTTCCTGAGGGGGGAATACAACGAGGCAATTGATAAATATAAGACTATTATTGAAATTGACCCTGCTTTGTCCGATGCTTACACGGGTCTTGCCATTGCTTATACGAAAATAAACCGGATAGATAATGCCATTTCCACCCTGGAAAAATCAATTTGCTTATGTGCCAGTGAAGCTTCGATATACAACAATCTTGGTGTATTATATTTTAAAAAAGATATGCCTCTGGATGCCAAGACATACTTTGAAATAGCGTTGCTGCTAAATCCTGATTATAAAGAGGCACGGCAGAATTTGGAAAAAGTTGATGCGGTGTTGAGTGAAACCTCCAAAACAAGAAAAACGAACCATATCGTCGGACTCATATTTAGTAAAGACAGGGCAATGCAATTAGACGCGACATTAAGGTCTTTTTATTTGCATTGCGGTGATGCCGATACGCTGGATTTGAAGGTAGTTTACAAAACCTCCAATGCGGTCTATGAAAAACAATACGAAGACTTAAAAAAAGATTATACGGATGTTATGTTTATTAAAGAAGTTGACTTCAAAGAACAGGTGCTATCAACTGTCAGGAAGTATGCTTATGTGTTGTTCATGGTAGATGATAATGTTTTTGTAAGGAAATTTTACATTTCCAATTTAACCAATAGCTTGAGTGAGAACAAGAATGCCATTGGGTTCTCCTTGCGATTGGGTGAAAATACTGTTTACTGCTATGCGCTACATTCTTCACAAAATCCCCCCAAATTTATCAATGTTACAAATGATATACGAAAGTATGACTGGACTACCGCAGAACTGGATTTTGGTTATCCATTAGAAGTTTCAAGTTCTTTGTACAGAGTGAAAGAGCTTTATCCTTTGCTCGTTCAAGTTAATTTCAAAAACCCAAATACCTTGGAAGACCAATTGGCAACCAACAAACATATTTATGCGAAGACAAGGCCTATCATTCTTTGCAGCAAATTATCTCTGACTTTTTGCGCGCCATTGAATATGGTACAGGATGTGTGCGACAATCGGGCTGGAAATGAAAATTGCTATTCCAGCGAAATGCTTGCGAATAAATTCGGAGAAGGGTATAGAATAGATGTTGAAAAATACACGGATTTTATCCCAAATGCATGTCATCAGGAAGTTCCACTTGATTTTATAAATTCAAAACAATGAAATCTACCGTTTCAGTAATAATACCATGTTATAACCAAGCGTGTTTTTTGTCTGAGGCTGTTGAATCCGTAGTTAATCAAACATTTGCTGACTGGGAATGCATAATCGTTAATGACGGAAGCAGCGACAACACATACCAGGTTGCCCATACTTTAATCAGCAAATATCCCGGCAATAAAATTCGGCTTATAAACCAGGAAAATAAAGGTTTGGCAGAGGCACGAAATGCCGGCATAAGGATTTCGGACGGAAAATATATACTGCCCCTGGATGCAGATGATTTGTTGCATACGGAGATGTTGCAAAAAACAGTTTTTTTGTTAGAAAGGCAGCCAAAGATCGCTATTGCCTACACCGATGTGAGGCATTTTGGGAGTATTGATCGAATTGTTCATGCCGGGGAGTATGATTTTCAAAGGCTATGCCGCGAGAACCATCTTAACTACTGTGCTCTCTATCGCCGGAAGGCATGGGACGCAGTTGGTGGATACAACCGCAACATGGTGTGGGGTTATGAGGACTGGGACTTCTGGATTGGATGTGGCGAAAAAGGATTCTATGGCAAGCGAATTCCGGAACCATTATTCGTCTACCGTGTGAAGGACAGTAGTATGTATACGAATGCCCTCAGACATCACAGTAAATTGGTGGCACAAATTATTTTAAACCACCAAAGTCTTTATAATTCAAGCACCGTTGCAGAAGCAAAACAGATAGTAGAAAAGTGTTTGTATAGGAGAATACAGAACTATCCCCTTGTTTCAATAATTGTTCCCACATATAATAGGCCGGGTACTTTAAAGGTAACTCTCGATAGTATTGCCTCCCAGACCTATAAGAATATTGAAACTATTGTAATCAATGATGCAGGAGAAGATGTTTCAGATATTGTAAAATCCTACCAGGGCAGATTAGCAGTTCATTATCTCCTTCACACCTCGAATAAAGGCCTTGCCGCCTCCAGAAACACAGGAATCAATGCGGCAACCGGCAAATACATTGCGTATTTGGACGACGACGACGTCTTTTACCAGGAGCATGTGGAAACGCTCGTTACATTTTTGGAAAACAGTGATTATAAAGTAGCGTACACCGACGCATACCGTGCCCACCAGAAAAAGGTAAACGGAAAGTACGTAACAACCAGAAGAGAAGTTTCCTATTCCTATGATTTTGAATATGATTATATATTGGTCAGCAACTTTATCCCCGTCCTTTGCATAATGCACGAGAAAGATTGTTTACGAGAAACGGGCCTTTTTGACGAATCTTTAAGAGCCCTTGAAGACATGGATTGCTGGATAAGAATGTCAAGAAAGTATAAGTTTGCCCATATAAAAAGAATTACCTGTGAATTTACCTGGCGGGAGGATGGCACGAGTATTACCAGCGGGCAAAGGCCTGAATTTTTAAAGGCCATCCAAATTATTTACCGGAAATACGGAGAATACACGAGAAACAAACCGCATGTTGTAAAAGCGCAGGAGGAATTGTTAAGAGACTTTAAGCATGTAATAACGTCAAGAAATAATTCACTTAAGCACAACCAAACGTTTCGCGAAAAACAGCAAATATGCACTATTATTATTCCCGTCTTTAATAGGGTTGAGTTTACAAGGAAATGTATTGAATCCATAATAAATAATACTCCTCAAAATCTGTACGAGATCATAATAATTGATAACGCATCAACGGATGGCACCATGGATTTTCTTAAGTGTTTAGAAGGGGATGTCAAAACTATTACCAATGATAAAAACCTTGGTTTTGCCATGGCTTGTAATCAGGGGGCACGGATGGCTTCTACCGATTATCTCCTTTTTTTAAACAACGATACAGAACCCAAGAAAGGCTGGTTGGAACCGCTTCTCAATATACTCACACAAGATAATTCAGCGGGAGCAGCGGGGAGCAAACTCTTGTTTCCGGACGGAACAATTCAGCACGCCGGAGTCGTCATTTTCGATGATCAAAAATTACCTGATCCGCTGGTTGGCCGACATATTTACTATGGAGAATCGTCCAATCTGCCAGAGGCAAACCAATTAAGAACTTATCAGGCGCTTACTGCCGCCTGTCTGCTTATACGCAAATCTGCCTTCAACGAGGTTGGAGGATTTGATGAAGGCGATTGGAATGGTTATGAGGATGTTGATCTTTGCTTCAGGTTACAGGAGAAAGGATGGAAACTTGTTTATCAGCCTGAAAGTGTTGTGATTCACCATGAATCCAAAAGCGGCCCTGAACGGTTTATGAAGGTAAAGGAAAATATTCAACGACTGCATGATAAATGGCTTGGCAAAATCACACCGGATATCATTATCAAAGAAGACGGTTCTGCTATATTTACGGGAAATAACAAAATACAGCAGTATTCTCTGCCAAATGTATTCCCGGCAGAAGTATCAAACACCACACCACAAAAGCCTGTTTCCATCATTATCCTTACCTGGAATGCCCTGGAATATACCCAAAAATGCATCCGCTCAATCCAGGATTATACGCACTATCCTCATGAGATTATTTTCGTGGACAATGCCTCAACGGACGGTACCGTTGAATACCTTCGCAAACTGGTGAATGAACGTCCAAATTACAAACTTATTGAAAACCGGGAAAATAAAGGGTTTGCGGCAGGCAATAATCAGGGGGTAAAAATGGCCGGCGGAGAATATATAATGCTGATTAACAATGATGTCCTTGTGTCTGAAGGATGGCTTGAAGGTTTAGTAGAAAGTTTGGAGTCAGATGGAAAAGTAGGAATGGTGGGGCCTATTACCAATTCTATTAGCGGCAGGCAGCAGGTAAAGGATATCCCATACGCAGATGAAACGCCGAAACCACAAAAAGACGCAAAGTATAAGGAGAATATTCGCCTCAATGAAAACAATTCAAGCATTTTCTCTGCGTCCTCTATGCACTCTGCGGGGAAAGATGGTTTTTTTGATGAAAACGGATTTCACCGTTTTGCACAAAGCATACGAAGAAATTTTAAAGGAAGGCTGACTCCCCGATACCGTATCGCCGGGTTTGCGGTTCTCATGAAAAAATCGTTATATGAAGAAGTTGGCGGATTGGATGAATCATTCGGCACAGGGAATTATGAGGACGATGATTTATGTTTGAAGGTGCGGCAAAAGGGGTATGCAATAATGGTAGATGAGAGTGTATATATCCATCATTATCGCAGCCAAACCTTTATTGAAAATAAAATTGATTATAAAAATAGTATTGCTATGAATGATACCCTGTTTAGAAAAAAATGGCCGAAGGTTGATTATGAGGAACTTTTGGAACTCCACAAAACCCTTGTGGATATAAATGCAGAATTTGTTGAAAAAGGACAACAGGCATTGCAGTCGGGCAAAACAGAAGAGGCATTCGGATTGTATGCAAAAGTACTCAATACAAATCCTATCGATGAAGCGGCTGTTTACGGCACAGCGCTTGTATATCAAATGAAAAACAAGATAGATGAAGCCATCAGGGCGTATAAAAAATTAATAAAGATTCATCCTGTTTTTTATGATGCGTATTATAACCTCGGCATCTCGTATGTGGCCATTGGTGATATTGATAATGCAATTACCGCATTGAGCAAAGCAATTGAATTGCAGAGCAATGATGCTTCTGTTTACAACAATTTAGGGGTGTTGTACTTTAAAAAGAAGCAATATAGAAATGCGCAGCCTTGCTTTGAAAAAGCACTAGCTATCGATCCTAACTACCGGGAAGCAAAACAAAATCTCGAAAAGGTATTTTTGGCGCAAAATTCATCCTAAAACAAATATTCCCCCCTCTCTTTTCCTTGCCCGGGGAACTCTTCTCTATACTTTGACGATGTCGTGGCATAAGAAGCTTTTAGCTTGCATTCGCTAACAGGTTATGATATACCATTGAGAACTTTTCCATTAAGTATTTTAAATATCGGCAGTTTGATAAAAAGGAAGTATTGCTATCCAGAAAAATATACTGGATGTTTCTAATCCGTACTTTTATTTTTTATTTTTTGTTGTGGGTTTGATGGTTGGGAGTTTTCTCAACGTCTGTATCTATCGGATCCCTAAAAATAAATCCTTAATATGGCCCCATTCGTTTTGCCCGCATTGTAAGGAATCAATAAAGTGGTTTCATAATATTCCTGTCATAAGTTACATACTTTTGTTGGGACGTTGCCGCACATGCAAAAACAAGTTGTCCGTCCGTTATCCGATAGTAGAAGTATTGACAGGTTGTATTTTTTTACAACTATATTATATTTTTATTGTATATCGAAGTGAATCTTTCCTTGTTTTTCTGGGGTATCTCGTTCTTTGTTGTGCGTTGATAATATCGGCCTTTGTTGATCTTGAGCTGCGCATAATTCCCAATGAAATTACCTTTGTTGGCATTCCGCTCTTTATTGTTTTCAGCATCGTGTGTCCGGAGCTGCACCATGCTCAGGGCACATTGAGAAGTTTTGTATTAATTGACGCGCATCGTCTGAATGCATTCATTGCTTCGCTTGCCGGAACTTTTGCCGGAGGCGGACTCATTTTCCTGTGCGGTGTAATGGGAAAATTGCTCTTTAAAAAAGACGCCATGGGTTTTGGTGATGTAAAACTTATGGGCATGATTGGCGCCATTGTTGGCTGGAAACTTGCCATTGCGATATTTTTCGTCGCGCCGTTCTTTGGACTTCTGATGGCAATTCCCGTATTGGTATTAAAAAAAAGCCATCTGATTCCTTACGGGCCGTTTTTATCTGTAGCTGCTTTGTTATGCATCAGTTTACAGGATTATTTTATAGGCCAGATCAATTTATATGTTCTTGTGTTCAGCGTATTTTTTAAAGGGTTTCCCTCTTAAAGTGTTTTATTTATTCTGTCAGTCTTAAATATTCGTCACAAAAAAAATTTGAAAACAGGAGCATTCCCAATTTTTTGTAAATCAAAATAAAGCCGACCATAAAGGATCGGCGCTACCATGCAATATGTGTCGTAGCGCGGGTGGTTTATCCCCCGCATAATACCTCCACATTTTACAAAAAATTGGGAATGCTCCCATGAAAACCGCATTACGGTTTTCCGTATCCCTTAATTTCTAATGGCATTGCTCGTGAAAGGAGAAAAAGATGGTAAAAAAAATTGGTGTAGTGCGGGGTATTTGTCTTTTTGGAATGATGGGAATGTTGGCTGTGGGAACAGGGTGCGCAGAACTTAAACGATTACGCGTCGAAAATAAGCAGTTAAGTGATAATCTTGCAAGCCTGCAACAGGAGAATTCCAACCTTTCAGCAACGGCAAGCAGGTATGAAGGTGAGCTTAGCCGGCTTGAAAATGCAAGAAAAGATCTTGAATCGAAACTGGCGGGCACAGGGGCTACAACACGAATAAAGGACGGTTCGGTTTCTATTATATTGCCGGATTCGATACTTTTTGACCCGGGACAGGCAAAATTACGCACTCAATCAAAATCAACACTGAAGAAAATTGCCGGGATATTACAAACCGATATTGCAAATGAAATGGTGAGAATCGAAGGGCACACGGATAGTGACCCTATTCAAAAGCAGAAAGATAAATACCCTTCAAACTGGGAGCTTTCAACGGCAAGGGCGAGTTCCGTTCTTCATTATATGGTTGATGAATGCGGCATTTCCCCCACAAGAATTTATATTGCCGGGTTTGGACAGTATCAGCCTGTTGCAGAGAATAAGACAAAAGCAGGCAAGACGCAGAACCGTCGTGTAGAAATTGTTATTATTTCCGGAGGGGGATAATAACGCACTGCATGATTACTGTCGTCGATTATGGAATGGGAAACCTTCGCAGCGTAGAGAAAGGTTTTGAACGGTTTGGTTTTGAAGTCAAAATAAGCGACAATCCAAACGACATTAAACATACCGATAAATTGGTGCTGCCGGGAGTAGGCGCCTTTAAGGATGCAATGGTTGGTTTACGCCAGAGGGGATTAAAAGAATCCATTGTTGATTTTATTCACTCGGGAAAACCATTTCTGGGTATTTGCCTTGGCCTCCAGTTGTTGTTTTCGAAAAGTTATGAAGATGGCGAACATGCGGGGTTGGACATTATTCCAGGAAAGGTGATTCGATTTGATTTTTCCGGAAAACAAGAAAATGAAAAATTAAAAATACCCCACATGGGATGGAATCAGATTGATATTGTCAGGCAAGATAATCCTCTCCTGAAAAACGTTCCCCGCCATGCGTATATGTATTTTGTGCATTCATACTACGTCTGCCCGGAAGACGTAGATGTCGTTGCCACGGAAACAGAATACGGTGTGCGCTTTACTTCAATGGTATGGCACAGGAATATCTTTGCCACTCAATTCCATCCGGAAAAAAGCCAGCAACATGGCCTTGCTATACTTGAAAACTTTGGGAATTTGTAGTTTTTCAAAAACTCACTTATTACCCAACCTCTCTTAAAAGAAAGCAATTGCGTGGATTTCCTCTATTAAGAGAGGTCTGTCTGTTGTTTGACTATACTTACTTTTTCTAAAAATTTTAAATTTATGAATCTGACACTATGATTATTTTTCCAGCAATCGATTTGAAAGGTGGAAAATGTGTGCGATTAACCCAGGGGAAAAAGGATGAAGAAACCGTCTTTTCCGACGACCCCCTGGATATGGCAAAGTCATGGGAAGATCAGGGTGCGCAGTATCTGCATGTAGTTGATCTTGATGGGGCGTTTGAAGGACTTCCCGGAAATCTTTCCATTGTAGAACAAATTGTCAACAACATAAAAATTCCCATCGAATTTGGCGGTGGTTTAAGGACTACCGAAGCAGTGAAAACCGTGCTCGATCTGGGCGCGAAGAGGGTAATAATCGGAACAAAGGCAATCGATTCCCCATCATGGGTAAGTGAACTTTGCATAACATTTCCCGGCCGTATTGCAGTGGGCATTGATGCGAAAAACGGTAAAGTTGCCGTGCAGGGATGGACGACTCTCAGTGAGCAAACTGCCATAGATTTTGCGCGGGAGATGGAGAAGTCATCGCCATGCGCCATCATTTTCACCGATATATCAAGGGATGGAATGCTTCAGGGGCCAAATATTCAAAGCCTGCGGGAACTTTTATCTGCGGTAAAAACCCCCGTAATCGCGTCAGGCGGAATTTCCTCGCTTACGGACATTGAAAATCTGAGCAAAATGCCTCTGGAGGGAATGATAGTGGGAAAGGCGCTTTACACGGGACACATCAGGTTTTCAGAAGCGAAGCAGCTATGTGATTCGATTTGCATGAGGAAATAATGCATTGTTGCATTTCAGTTTATTGGGGAGCATTCCAGATTTTTTGCAAAACTCATCATTTATTATGCTTCGGCTCCGCTCAGCATGACGCTTATTGTCATCTATGAAAAAGCATGTCACCCTGAGCGGAGTCGAAGGGTTGAGTTTCTCAGTGAGATGAGGAACTTTTCATATTTGGCAGAATATACGCTAATTGTTTTATTTATTTACAAAAAATCGGGATTGCTCCTGTTTATTGTGCTATTTCGTTAAAAGATCAACAAGAACAGCTTAAGAAAATTTCCCCTGCCGCGGTTTTTTCTCTCTATTCTGTTGCGGTGGTTATACCCGTCTTCTTTTTCCGGTTATGTTCATACCGCAATTGTAATATCTCCACAAACAGCGCGAAACCCATAGGAAGATAAATATATGCCTTGGGAACATGCTTATGGAATCCCTCCATAAATATAGTTATTCCAATGGTAATGAGAAAGGACAGCGCCAGTATTTTAAGCGTAGGGCGCTGCACAATGAACTCTCCGACCGGTTTTGCAAATGCAAGAATGGCAAGGAAGGATACTATTACCGAGGTAATAATGATCCATATCTTGTGCGTTAAACCAATGGCAGTTATGACCGAATCTATGGAAAATACAATATCCAGAAGTACGATCTGCGTGATAACAATAAGAAATCCTTTGTGTACTGCCGCAGTTGTCTGCTGTCCGTCAGTTTTAAATTCGATAGTATGGTGTATTTCCGTAACGGCCTTCCATAAGAGAAAAAGCCCTCCCGCAAGCAGTATTATGTCCCGTACGGAAAAATGAAATATTACATTGTTGGTAAGATTGGAAAGTGTGAGCAGGAGAAACAGCACAATTATTCTTGCCAGTAAGGCAATGCCCAGACCGAGGAGCCTTGCCCTGTTCCTGCGTTCTTCGGGAAGTTTACCGGCAATAATAGAGATAACAAGAATATTATCCACGCCAAGGATTAATTCCAGGCCGACTAACAATGACAATAATGCAAGGGAATCTGCCATAATAAATACCTGATACGGTTATGTAATTGAGGTTTTTAAAGAGTTTAGTTTATGCAATGGTCAGGGATGTATACAGCCCTGAGAATAAGGTTTCATATTAATGTATTTTTCTTCTTAACTCAATAAGATATAGTCATGTCCGCAAAAGGAAAAAACATTGTGTCGTGAAAATAATCTGGTAAGATTATTCGTTAACGTTTTAGAAGCAATGTTTTGGCGCTTCAGCAAGAATATTTTTTATAAATAAAATGATGGGGTCGCAAAGAGCAAAAAGAGATGCATTGTATGGTATTTTGCATTGGATTATACTTTTGTTCAGACCAATATTTTGTGACGGTGGACGCTATTTTATGAGGTGCTTTTTATCTGAATTTCTGATTGTTGGGGTATTGTGCAGGGTTCAATGATAAGGATTATTTTTAGCTGGCGGATGCTGGTTACCTTTTTTCTGGGGATAAGTTCCGGCATTCCCCTCATGGTTACCGGCGCAACGCTTCAGGCATGGATGACCGATGAGAAGGTGAATCTTGCGGTGATCGGGATGTTTTCCCTGGCAGGGATTCCTTATACGATTAAGTTCTTATGGGCGCCCGTCATTGATCGTTATGTGCTCCCCTTTTTTGGCAGGCGGCGCGGATGGATGCTTATCTTTCAAATCCTTCTTATGCTTTCCATTGGCGCATTTGCCCTGGTGAAACCTTCCGAATCTCCGTGGATTGTAGCCTTTCTTGCCGTTCTTGTAGCATTCTTTAGCGCGAGTCAGGATATTGTCGTTGATGCTTACCGGCGTGAGCTTTTATGCGATGAGGAATTGGGGCTGGGATCTTCCCTTGCCGTTAACGGATATCGTATTGGCATGCTCATTTCAGGGGCATTTGCCCTGTTTTTGGCTGACCATATCCCATGGAATTACGTTTATCTGATGTTGGCTGTCTCACTTTTTATCGGTATTATTACAACATGTACAGCGCCATGCACAGAAGGGCAGATTGTTCTCCCAGTATCTCTTCGGGAAGCAGTTGTAGAACCTTTTATCGATTATTTTAAGAGAGGGGGGGCTTTTGAAATCCTGGCGTTTATCTTTCTTTATAAAATTGGCGATGTCATGGCAAACAGCATGACGATACCTTTTATTTTAAAGATGGGATTTACTAAAACGGAATTAGCAGGCATTGTAAAGGCGTTTGGCATATTTGCCACAATTGCGGGCGGTCTCGTTGGCGGCATTCTCATAATAAAACTCGGACTTCACAAAAGTCTTTGGATATTTGGAATCCTTCAGGCAGTTTCGACCCTGTCTTTTTCTGTTCTTGCTTCTGTGGGCGCGTATCACTCCGTATTAGCCGCCACAATTTCCTTTGAAAATTTAACCAGCGGCATGGGCACCTCTGCATTTACGGCTTTTATGGCAAGCCTCTGCAATAAGAAATTTACCGCCACACAATATGCGCTCTTGAGCAGCCTCATGGGTATTCCCAGAGTGATTGTTTCTTCGCCTACGGGATTTTTAGCCGAGAGACTGGGATGGTTTCATTTTTTCATCTTCTGCACACTGGCGGCAATTCCGGGACTTGTTTTCCTCTTTCGTTATAAGACATGGCAGGGTGACACACGTCCTGTCAGCAATACAATAGCCACCTGTGAGAGTAATTAATTTTTCCACATCATATCGCCCTTTCAGGGAACTGCCCCCTCCTCTATACTGTCTGCCCTTCGGGCATAAAACTTAATTTTGTGAGGCGAAACAGCCGCCATCTTCAAAATACTAAAGTGTTACCTTTTATTTATTCTTTCTATGTATCTATTCAGCGAAATAATTATCGACCAAGCAGAGACAGGTTTGAAACCTGTCTCTGCAAAAGGGGGAATATGGTAAATTTCGCTGAATAGATACCTTTCGATAGTAAAAACAATGGAATTCCTTTTGCAATATTTGTAAAATATGCGTAAGATGTTATGATTTAGTCACTTGTACTTTAAAATTTACCCAGCATGGCATTATAGAATCAGTATTTTCGCAACACGTTAGTTTTTTGAAAAAACATAATTTCTCAGCTATTTTGCAACCCTGACAGGGTTTTAAAACCCTGTCAGGGTTAAACCGGGAAGCAGGATTTGCCTTATGTTATTACAATTTTTCAAAAAACTAAAATGTTACGTATTTTCTCTATGCATTGACATATAAATGAATAACAGCATTTATCATCTAAATCTCAGGCACAAAAACATTTTTTTCTTTTTTAACCGAAGGAATTTTGCGTATGGTCAATGTTTCTTTGTGTTTTTGATTTTCTTTTTCACTTTTTTATCGTTTCATATTTTTGATCTCACATCGCTCTCTCACGATGTCCACGCGGCACAGGTCACCATTGATGATTCGGTAAGCACAACCACCGGCGAACATAATGGCAGCTCGCCAACATCTGTTTTTATTTCCGATCAAACCGGATATGTGTTTTATATCGATTCCGATAGCACCTGTAAGTACAGCAAGACTACCAACGGCGGCTCAAGCTGGGGTTCACCGGTAACGGTTGACAGCCAGACGGACTGTCTGCATGTCGCCATCTGGTACGACCGCTGGACTCCCGGGGATTCCAGCGGAAATTATATTCACATTTTAACCATTGACTCCGGCAGTGATGATCTCTTTTACACGCGCCTTGATACAAGCAGCGACACACTGACCACCACCGTTAATGCTACCGGTGCAAATCAGGGAGGAACTTTTGCCAATGCCAATATCCCTTCTATTACTAAAGGCACTGACGGCGACTTGTACATGGGCGTTCAGGATGGCGGCGATTCCTTTGTTATTAAATGCACGGGCAATTGTAATAACGCAGGCAACTGGAGCGAGGCAGGCGTGAACCCTTTTGATACGGCTGACGATTATCTTATCCTTATGCCTCTTTCCGGTGGCAATATCATGGCTATCCGGTGGGATATTTCGGCTGATGATATCCAGTCAAAGGTATTCAATGATTCCACTTCAGCATGGGATGCCGGTTGGACTAATATCGATACGGACGCCGCGGAAAATGGGACATATGACGGCGCGTTTGGGGCAACCGTTAATAAGTCAAATAATAATATTTACTTAGTCTATGCCGTAGACGAGGCAGATGATGATATCCGGGCAGCCCTTTATTCCGGTGGCTCATGGACTTCCAAGACAGATGTTTTAACTAATGATAGCAAAGGCATTACCGGCGCTAAAATTTCTTTAGACGAAAGTTCCGGTGATGTATATGTCGTATACACTGCCCGAACAACAAGAGGCTCAGCCGGTACTGGCAATGTTTACTTCAAGAGATCAGTAGATGGTATGGCATCATGGGGTGCGGAGCAGGGACCGGTCAACTCAGATGCAGATGATCTTTTCGGGGCAAGGGTTAATATAATGTCCGGCGAACGTATTTATGTCTCATGGTATGGCGCAACCCCTGACGATCTTTTTGGAAATACGATTATCGATTTGCCGCTCACCGTGCAATTTTCTGCATCTTCCCAATCCGGCTCCGAAAGTATTGGCAGTTTAGCTATAACTCCGCAACTTTCCGCAGTGACAGGGTTGAATGTAACCGTGCCGTTTACCGTAAGCGGCACTGCGGTATCCCCAGCCGATTATTCGATTACGTCAAGCCCGGTTACTATTGCTGCGGGTACGACAACTACCACTATTACCATTACTGTCGTAGATGATGCTATTGATGAAATAGACGAAACGGTCATTGTTACCATGGGAATCCCCACGAATGCCACTGCAGGAACTACCACAGTGCACACCGCTACTATAATCGATAATGATGGCGCCCCCTCTGTAACCCTTAGCCTCTCCGGCAGTCCAATGGCAGAGGCCGGAGGATCAAGCACGGTTACGGCCACCCTTTCTAACCTATCAAGCAGTACAGTAACGGTAAACCTGGCTTTTTCCGGCACTGCCACCTTAAATGATGACTATACCCGTTCAGGCACCTCTATCTCCATTACGGCAGGCAACACCAATGGCTCGATTACCCTCACAGCGGTACAGGACGACAATGACGAAAGCGATGAAACCATCATTGTGGATATTGACTCTGTGACCAATGCTACAGAAAGCGGCACACAACAGGTAATCGCTGTTATTACCGACGATGACGAACCTCCTCCGCCCCCACCTCCGCCGTTTGAATTTTACGTAACGAATACTACCCCTGATGATGGTGCCACAGACGTGGCAATAAATACGACCGTTTCTGCCACCTTTAATGCGTATGTTAAAGGATCTACCGTCACTACCGACACATTTATGGTAAGTGCAGGTGAAGACGCAGTCAGCGGCGAGGTATCTACCGAAGGCGAAACCATACAGTTTACCCCTTCGGATAATTTAGCATATAACACCGTCTACACCGCAACGATCAGAGGAGGCACAGCAGGAGTGACTGCGGCAAATTATGCGGGCACGGCAATGGACTCAGATTATGTGTGGGACTTCACTACCGTGCCGGACACCACAGCGCCCGCCGGTTCAATAGCAATCAACAGCGGCAGTTCTCATACAAATTCCACTGCTGCTACCCTTGCGCTTTTAGCAACAGATAATGTGGGCGTGACGGGTTATTTTATCTCAACATCCTCCGCAACGCCGTCATCGTCTGATTTGAACTGGGTATCCGTAAATGCAACGGCACATTTTGCCAAAAACATCTCATATACTTTAACCAGCGGAGACGGCGATAAAACCATATATGTCTGGTATAAGGATGCGGCAAACAATGTATCGGATGCCGCAAGCGACTCTATTGTTTTAGACACAACTGCCCCTGTAATAATCAGTACCCGTCCCGCAAATGAAGCAACAGAAGTGTCACCCGTTATAACTGAAATAACGGCCACTTTCAGCGAAGCAATGGATGCCGCCACTGTCGGCAAATCAACGTTTACGTTAAGCGGAGGGATAACAGGGACGGTAAAATACAACAACACTACGGCTGCATTTGCCCCATACGGCAAGCTTGATCATTCTACCCAATACACCGCCACTATAACAAAAGACGTAAAAGACCTGGCCGGCAATGTCATGGCATCCAACTATTCGTGGAGTTTTACCACTTCAACAGACACCACCGCGCCGGTAGGCACAGTAAAGATCAACAACGACGCCACCTATGCCAATTCATCCACCGTTACCCTTAGTCTTTCTGCAACCGATGTGGTGGGGGTTACGGGTTATTTTCTTTCGTCAGATTTTTCCGCGCCTTCGCCAACCGCAGCTGGCTGGGTATCTGTTGATTCCACGAAAAGCTTAAGCAAAGATGTTTCCCATACTTTACGAGGAGGGGATGGCAACAAAGTGATTTTCGCCTGGTATAAAGATGACGCGGGGAACGTATCCGGCGCCGCGAGCGATTCTATTATCATGGACACGACTCCCCCAGCGGTGATTACCGCAAGCCCCGGGGATGGGGAGACTGAAGTTTCCATTGGCAGCATAATCACAGCTACGTTCAGCGAGAATATGGATGCCGCGACTATTAACGCATCGTCCTTTGTATTAAGTAATGAAATAACAGGCACAATAGGGTATAACAATACCACTGCGACATTTATCCCTTCCGCGAATCTTGATTATTCAACCACCTATGCCGCCACTATAAATACTGCTGCAAAGGACGTGGCAGGCAATGCAATGGCTACCGATTACACATGGAGCTTTACCACTGAACCGGATGCCATAGCGCCGGCAGGAATAATGACTGTTAACAACGACGACGTCTATGCCAATTCCACCGCAGTTACTCTTCATCTCTCGGCGACTGATAATGCAGGAGTAACGGGCTATTACGCTTCCAACAGTTCAACAGCCCCTCTGTCTTCCGATGTAGGTTGGGTATCTGTCAATTCTGCTGCCAGTTACACCGAAGATGTTTTGCATAGCTTAAACAGCGGGGACGGCACAAAAACAGCATATGTCTGGTATAAGGATGCCGGAGAAAATATATCGGAAGAAGCGAGTGATTCTATAGTATTGGATATGACCTCCCCCATAGTAAGCATCACAAGCGTTTCTTTTGGAATTTCTTCAGATGACACACTTCTTGCTGAAAAAATTTCATATCCCATACATAATAACTATCGTGATGGAAAACGAATTGTGCGTATTGAAAATATTGCAGAAAACATTCACGGACTTGCAAATAATGATGAGGACACAATCAGCATCACTGCGAATCTGAAAGGCAGTGCAAAAGACAGCCTGAGCGGCATAAACAGGGTGACATGGGTGAATGACAAAGGAGGCAGCGGCACGGCGACCGGAACAACTGATTGGAGCATCTCCAATATCCTTTTATCATCGGACGGAGACAATAACATTACGGTTACTGCCTTTGATAATGCAAATAATACGGGCGCGGAAACGGTAACGGTATCATTTGGCGGAGGAACACCCGTTCCTACACCGACCCCGGAGATTGTATTGAAATTGAGCAAAGAAGTTGCATATCTTTCCGGCGATACGGTCGTTGTTACGGTAAAAGATGCCGACAGAAATACAAACCCCGCAACTGTAGATATAGTAAATACCGCCATTAAAATATCGGCGTCTTATTTTACGGGAAATGATCTGCTTCTCGATCTCAATGAAAATGCAGTGAACAGCGGAACTTTTCTTGCAACCATTGAAACAGGAACAACTACTTCCGGAGGCGCCGGCGCAACGGAAAGGTCTAATAACGGCACCATAAAAACTGTTCAGGGCGGCACTGCAACAGTCACCTATACAGATGTTTCTCCTGATGCCGCTACATATACCAGGTCTCTTGCGTTTAGCAGTTTTGATGCTGCAATTGCCTTTGATGCCGACACCTATCTGTTAAATTCTTCCGCCGGCATAACCCTGTCAGATGCGGAACGAAATGCAGATCACACAGAGGCCGAATCGCTTCTCAATGATGTGTTTATTGAGACCTCTCTCTCCAACATTACAAGAGTAAGGATGACAGAAACAGGGGCGGATACAGGCGCTTTTGCCGGATCGATTCGGATTGTTGAGAGCGGAGGCACGCTGGAATACGAGCGTATACAGGCGGCTGGGGGAGAAACACTAACCGTTACGTATGGTGATGAAATTAATACGACAGGATTCTTACGTACGGTAACAGACATGGCATCGGTTGCCGACTCAATGCCAACGCCCATAATAACAACAACCCCTACTCCCGTTGCATGCATCGCTGCATCAATTGTGGCATACCCTGAAGAGGTGGAAATTGTGAAGAATGAAAGTAAGGAAGTGACCGTTACGGTAACAGGAAAAGATGATTGTCCTGTAAAAGGTGTGAAAGTAAAAAGAAAAATTTCTCAGAGGAATAATAAAAAAATAGAAGTAACGCCTTCAAAACAAAAAACCGATGAAAACGGGCAGGCTACTTTTACGATAAAAGCCAAAAAGGGAAATGGCACGGCAACGGTCACATTTAAAGCAAAGGATGTAAAAGAAAAGGCCGGGGTTACTGTTAATTTGACGAAAGAGTAATCTTTGGATTTACGAATTACGATTTGAGATTTACGAATTACGATTTAGGATTTGTTTTCGAGGTCTTTACAGCAGCAGTAAAAATAGATACCAACTCATTTGCTTCTTGAATTAAATTCTTCAAGAGTTTTTTGTCGATAAATTCTAATTCTGCGATAAATTCTAGCCAAAACAAAGACTCATCTGATTCTTCTTCTACGATTTTTAATTTATTAATAAAATCTGCTTTTGATTTAGCCCTGCAAACCGCTCTATAATTAGCGGCAACAGAGGTGGATCTTTTATAAGTTGATACGCAATTACTTCGGTTCCTTTGGACTTCGGCAAACTTTCTACCATCGTAAAAACACTAATCGCAAAATTTTTTGTCCGGTTTTGTAATTGAGCTTTATTCATAATCCAAATCCCAAATCGTAATTCGTAATTCGTAAATCAAAAATTCATTAACCCTGCTTCACAACAGTTACTATAACGGTCAATGCATCTTCTAACCCCTTTGTTTTAAACTTTACTTTTGTGCTCTCCTTTTCTTCTTTAGCGGTAATCGTAAAAATCACCTGTCCATCTTCATCAGACTTTCCGCTTCGGGGTGTCACGTCAATATAACGGTTATTTGATGAAGAGAGCAGTCTTTTGCATTTTACGCCTTCAACGGGGCAGCCTGTATCATCTGTCACCGTAATCACTATTTCTGTACTATCATTTTTTGGGAGTGTTATTTCACTTAAAGGGGCAGTTAAAGAGGTCGCTTTCGCTTCTAACATGTCCGGACATTCTGCAAGTACCATTGTGATGGCAACGGTTATATTAACCGGCACTTCATCATCAATATGTATCTCTTCAGTCGTAGTAATATATCCATGCGCCGATGCGGTTAATTCATAAAAACCTCCTGGCAGACCGTCAAACCGGAATGTTCCGCCACTATCGGTAACAGCTTCAAAATCATCTGCCAATACCGTAGCTCCCTCTATGGGATCGCCTTCCTCATTTGAAACGATGCCCATAATAGTATATACATTTTCCGCCTGTGTTTTATCAATAAGTAATAAAAACGATAAAACAACGATGAGAAAGAAATAACAATAAAGAGGCGCTTTTTTCATGATAGTAATTGAGATGAGATATAGTATATAGCCATAGCCGAATAAGGAGTAATAATACAACAAGATGTACTTGTTATAAAGAGAAAAAACGAACATCGTTATGGCCGTAAAACAGTTCTTTCTCGAAATCGACCGTCCGGTATTCTTGTTTTTACCTTACGAGTTCCCATTACGGCAAAGATTTGCAGCTTGATGTTCTCCGGGTCGTATAGTAAAACCAAACCTGACTGACTAACGTGACATTGTTTTTCGAGGGAGCATTCCCGATTTTTTGTAACCGTTTATGGGATCGGTGTGGGTAGGGTGGATAAAGGCGCTGGTTTTTGCGCCGTATCCACCAACAATTATCGCATAAATGGTGGATTCGCTCCGCTCAGAATGACATTATGGTAATAGGGGAGCATTCCCAATTTTTTGTAAAATGTGGAGATATTATGCGGGGGATAAACCACCCGCGCTACGACACATATTGCATGGTAGCGCCGATCCTTTATGGTCGGCTTTATTTTGATTTACAAAAAATCGGGAATGCTCCCGGTAATAGAAGGGTCATTCTGAGGGAGGAACGACCGAAGAATCCCGACTTTGAAATTCCTAATCATGAACATAGTAACGATTGCAGCATATTCAACCAACGCCCGTTGGTTTATTCCCGCAATGACCACGATGATGATGGCGCTTATATCGTCTCTTATGGTTATAATGAAGTCACTCCCTATCTTTTTCTCGGCGGGATCGCGGTATTTTTTTTAGTGGCGGTCTTTTTAGCCATAAAGGCGGCGCTTTTTTATAGAGAATTTTTCACTGAATACCTCAGCCCTGAAAATTCCCATTACCTCTTTTCATTGCCAGGAGTTATAGGCCTTGCAGGGATTTGTTGTTCCAAACTATCGGGTAATCATATCATTTATTGGATATTTTGGTATCTCTCCATTGCCCTTTGGGTAAGTGTTACACTTTCGTCTTTCAGCTTTTTGTTTTTATGCCGCAAACCTGAAGATAGAAAACTTGAAGAGGTACTACACGGCGGATGGTTCTTTGTGAGTGTCGGCACGCAGATTACTGCGCTGATGGGAACGGTTGTCGCCAAACAGGCAACAGAACACCTATTTCTCATCCATTTGGTTTCTTTTGGCTTGTGGTCTGTGGGTGCATTTTATATCTTTTATTTATGACATTAATTGTCCTGCGACTCGTTTTTTACAAGTTTCCGAATAATTCAGAAATATCACCTTATTGGATGAACGCCGGAGCCGCCGCGCTTACCGCTCTTACCGGCATTGCATTGTTCCGGCAGGTATCGGTCACGGGAGGTCCCTTTCTCGAACTTCTGCCATTTCTGAAAGGTTTTTCATTGTTTTTCTGGTCTGTTGGGCTATGGTGGCTGCCATTGCTGATTATCATGGCAATTAAGAAACAGGTTTGCGATGATAATTCCTTCGGGTTTACCGTAGGATATTGGGAGATCGCCTTGTCGCTTGCCTTCTACGCTTCAGGAACCAAACAATTAACAGGCATTTTTGAAGGAAAATACATAATTGTATTTTCACATTTTTTTCACATAGCCGTTATCATTGTATATGGTTTTTCCCTCGTCTTTGCCATCACACATTTGGCATGTTCATCACTATGGGCGCCAATGAATGATCTGACAATTAGTCATGTGGTCCCGTATCGGTTCCAATTACAGGGAAGGCTTTTCTATGTGACACGCATTGTAAGTGAGTGGCTGGACAACACCATTCAGGACAAGCTAAAAAAGCAGTATTGTGTAATTGTCAACAACAAGCTTACGTGTCTTATCTCCTATGAAATGTTTTCAAAAAAGTGGTACATTCGCCGGGTCAATGCCCCGATGGATACAATAGGACAATAACTATACCTTGCGAGTTTACGTAATCTCCTATAGGTTGTAGTTGTAGAGCGAAGAGACTCTTCGCTCTACATTTCGTAATGTGTGAACCTGCAAGGTATAGTTTCCGCGTGAAATAAAAATTGCATCCCATTTTAATACATCGATAATAATTGCCAAATCAGCTATCTATTGTCTCTTGCTTTCCAGTAACTTTTCATCCATAAACCCGGAATGTGTGTCGCCTGAATGTATATGGATAGCGTCTTCCACAGGTATAATGTAAATTCTTCCATCTCCTCCCTTGTCAGTAGAAGCAACATTTCTTATGGTTTTCACAATGCTTTCTACTTTATCGTCATGGACAATAAATTCCAATTCCACTCTCTTGAAGAGATCGGATCTTGTATCGTAAGCAATGCCCCGATAAAGTTGTTTTATCGTTGTTTTGTGTTCTCCAAAACCCGAACATTCTTTAACGGTAATTCCATGATACCCAATGCCGGATAGCACATCTTTTAGTTCAAAAGTCTTTTCAGGCCGCATAATAACTTTAATGAGTTTCATACAATACCTTCTTCCTTTAAAAATACCACGAAACCAAATACGACATTATTTCCCCTTTTTTACGCGGACGGGGTGTGTTTTTGGCAATTCTGCCGCAATTTTAATTGCCACAGGAGAGCATGCCGGATGTCCCCATCCGCTTTGACTTACCCCATCAACAATGTCATATACAATATTATCATCCTGAGAAGAGTTCACCCCTTTAGGAACATAGTCCAGCATGAGTGCATGCCTTACTTTCCATGCGATATTGTGGTCTGCGCAGGAACTATCGCCACTTACGCCTAAAGCGCCGAGCAATTCACCTTCATTATTATAAAGCGCAATGCCTCCTCCGAATACGTTTATGCCTCCGATTTTACGGCCAACCATAGGATCGTTTTCCGATCCGTACTTCTGCGGCGAGCCGCAGTATGCAGTTTCCGTATTTACCGGATTGCTGAACTGCAGCCCGAATAAACTCCCACCTTCCTGAACTGCGGTAAAGAGGTTTGCGGTTGACAAAGCAAATCCCGGCAAACTGAACGCATTTGCGGTATTCGCCTTTTGTGCGGAAATTACCCTGCTTCCCGGCCATTGATCGCCTCTTTCGTTTCCGGAAAAAGTCACCGCCTTCACAATGCCATCCCTGTCTACAACAGTTGCCCACATGTTGAAGCCAAAACCGCCGTTGTCTTCTTTTACCACTGCCGATAAAGCCGCTTTTAACTCAGAATGGGAAGGCAATCCTCCTGCAACCGACAGAGAAGCAGCCAGACACTGAAAAGATAAAACAATAAAAAAAACAAAAAAAGTTATTTTACGAATGCTCACTATAGAAACCTCCGATAAAAAATATTTCATATTAATATATGGATTTTTTGTAACATTTTAGCTTTTTGAAAATTTTCAGTAAAGCAAGCTTAGCCCTCCTTCAAGATTTAGGCCTGAAAGGCCGTTAGGTTATAGCAGGGGGTGAAGCCCCCTGATTTTGAATAACAAAAAACAACAAGCCCCAAAGGGGTGAAAGGACTTTGATTTCCCTTATTTTATAATGCACCTCTAATATTGGCGCATGGAACAAATTTCACATCCATTAACTCCGCACTTTAGTGCGGAGTTATCCACAATAAATACACCGGCTTTAGCCATGACCTTCTGGTACATTGAAAGATATTGGGCTAATTTTACCTCAGGGCTAAAGCCCATGATTATTTCTCCCCTTAACCCCATGCTGAAGCATGGGGTTAAGCCATAGGCGGTTTTTCAAAAAACTAACGTGTTGCAAATTTATCTTTATTTGGAAATGAATCATGAATCCATTTTGAGGCATTTGCCTTTACAATCTTTATAAATTTCGAGACAGAAACGGTTTTGGGCATATACACATAAAAATGGATATGCTCTGGCATAGCGTTAATTTCAATGAGTCTTCCGCCAAGCTCCCTGATTATTCCACCAATATATGAGAAGAGCCTTTCATAAATGATATTATCCAGCAAAGGAACTCTATTTTTTGTGCTAAACACAAAATACATCGCTAAAAATGTGAATGTGCCAGCCACACGAATTCCTTTCTCCCTTTCAGGGCTAATTAAATTTATTATCCATTTTCAGGGGGATCTACCCCCTGTTATACACTGACTGCCTTTCATTTAACTTCTCGATATTTTGTAAAGAAAAACAGTTACCATTTCCAAAATACTAAAATGATACGATTTTTTTAATATCAAAATTATTACAAATATTCTACATTTCGTGTTTAAACAAACCAAGCACCTTTTGAAATGTTTGCAAAAAACCCCATACGATAGGAATGCTTACGAATCCCCAAAGCAAAATCAATTTAATATTATCCTTAATAATGAAAATTTGTTTGGCATGCCTCTCCTGCCGATGCAAAGCAAAAAAGGACGCCAACAAAGACAAAATATTCTTAATATCAATCCAACATTTACAAAACATTTTCTTTCCTGTTGTATAATTACATTATTTGTAACATTTTAGTTTTTTAAAAAATCTGCTTATAAGTAGTGGCAAGGCGCGCCTTGCCACTACAAGGAAAATGCCTTATTCCGGTTATATAACAGGTATACGTAAATATCTTTTTCAAAAAACTAAAATGTTGCCATTATTTCTTTACACCCGGCAGGTAATGATGTTTTTTGTGAACAGGCTTGATGCACAAATTACATGCCAGGCCGCACAGCAGCAGGCCGGCCATAATGTACATGGTAATAGTATAGGCGCTTGCCTTTGGCATGCCATGATCGATTTGATATTGGCGAAGATAGTTTACCAGAACCGGCCCGATTATTCCTGCAACCGACCATGCCGTCAATAAGCGCCCATGAATTGCCCCAACGTGCATGGAGCCGAAAATATCTTTTAAATACGCCGGAATAGTCGCAAACCCTCCGCCATACATGCTCATAATAATCGCATACGAGATAATAAACAAAACAATGTTGCCTATCCATCCGGCAAATGGTATGAAACTGTACAGCAAAACACCCAAGATAAAATAAATCGAATAGGTAGTTTTTCTGCCTAAATAATCAGAGGCGCCTGACCATAAAAAACGGCCAAGCATATTTGCGACGCTCAGCAATCCGACAAAACCGGAGGCGGCAAGGGGTGCGATATGTCCATGAAACATTTCCTGGCACATTACCGAGGCCTGGCCCAATACGCCAATACCCGCAGTTACATTAAAACACAGAACCCCCCACAATAAATAAAACTGGGGAGTCTTCATCGCCTGGTCAACATGCACATCTTTGTCAGTAACCAGTTTCTTCGGTTTTACAGGGGGATTGTAGCCGGCAGGCAACCATCCTTCCGGCGGAATGCGTACATTAAATGCACCTACGAGCATGAAGAAAAAATACATTATTCCCATCGCCAGGAATGTCATTCCGACTCCCATGCTTGTTTCAGAGGAAAAACATTCCATAAGCAAAACTGCAAGGGGAGAACCTACCATAGCGCCGCCGCCAAATCCCATGATCGCCATTCCGGTAGCCATTCCCGGCCGGTCAGGAAACCATTTTATGAGTGTCGATACGGGAGAAATATACCCCAGCCCCAGCCCTATGCCTCCCATTACTCCGTAACCGAAATAAAGCAGGAGTATGGAATGAACCCATACTCCGGCGGCTGAGAGGAAAAACCCCCCGCTGAAACATATTGCCGAAAAAAACATTGCCTTGCGAGGTCCGGCATTTTCAAGCCAGCGGCCGCCAAATGCCGCGGAGATGCCTAAAAAAACGATTGCAATGCTGAATATCCATCCCACAGAGGTCAATTTCCAGTCTTCGGGAGCGGATTCGTGAATCCCAATGATTCTTGTCAGGGGCAGGTTAAAAACACTGAACGCATATACCTGCCCTATCGCCAAATGAATACAAAGCGCTGTGGGAGGTATCAGCCATCGGTTAAATCCTGGCTTTGCAATAATACGTTCTTTGTCCAGAATGTGAAAAAATCTGTTCATGCTCAAATGTTTCTGTCAAGAATATGCCGCACTTTATATAATAAATCGATAGGAGAAACCGGTTTAGGAATAAAGTGCAAATCCTTGTCAATGATAATACCGCCATTATGCAGGATATCTTCACTGTAGCCGCTCATAAAAATAGCATGTACCGTTTTTTCTTTTTTAATAGCTTCGTAAACCTCTCTGCCATTTTTTTTGGGCATTACTACGTCCAGAACCAAAAGCCTGATATCCTTTTTGTTTCTTTGATATTTTTTAATGGCGTCATCTCCATCCGCTGCGGAAATAACATCATATCCGTATATTCCTAAATATTTTTCCAATACATTTCTCAGTTCATCTTCATCTTCTGCCAGCAATATCGTTTCCTTTCCGGAGATATTGCCACTGTATTGTTCTGCTGCATGCCCTGCTTCTTTCTCTGCCACTGTTTTATCTTTATCTTTCAAGAGGGGGAGGTATACGGCGAAGGTTGCTCCTTTTCCCACTATACTCGAACATGTCACAAAACCACCATGCTGTTCAACCATGCCATGTACCATGGAAAGCCCAAGCCCAGTGCCTTTTCCCACTTCTTTCGTGGTGAAAAACGGTTCAAAAATTCTGCCTTTGATGCTTTCATCAATTCCCGTTCCCGTATCTGAAACGGAAATTGCCATATATTCTCCCGGTTGCCTGCTGAAACTGTGGTTTTTCATAAAAGCCGCATCCAATTCTTTTCTCTCACTTTTAATGCTTAATGTTCCGCCGTTGGGCATTGCATCTATTGCATTCGAGTAAAGGTTCATCAAGACCTGCTCAATTTGAGCGCGGTCTGCCATTGCATAACAGTTTTTTCCTCCTGCCGATATTTCGATATGCACATTTTCGCCAGCCAGTCCAATTAAAAGAGTTTCCGTATCTTTTACAATGGTATCCAGATTTATTTCCTGCAGGTGGATTGTCTGTTTTCTGCTAAAGGCAAGAAGATCCTGTGTTAAATCTGCTGCCCTGTCCAATGAAAATAGTATGCTTTTTATATACGTTTGGCATTGGGCATTATCCCCTATATCCATTTTTAATAAATTTGTGTATCCCATAATTGCCATGAGAAGGTTGTTAAAATTATGCGCAACGCCGCTGGTAAGTTTTCCAACGGTTTCCAGCCTCTGTGCATGAATAAGCTGCTCTTTCAGCTTTTCCTGTTCTTCTGCCATATGTTTGTTTTGTGTAATGTCCTCTATAATGGCGACATGAAAATTCGGGGATTCTCCCTTTTTCCATAAAGGAGATGCCGTTAGATTTACCCAAACAATCTTGCCTTCTTTATGCATATATCGTTTTTCCCTTGAATATTCAGTTATTTTGCCTTCCTTTAACTTTTCCATCTTCGCCATATCTTCCTGCCAATCATCCGGAAAGGTAATGTCCTTGCATGTTAAAGAAAGTATATCTTCTTCCGAATAGCCAGTAATAGTGCAATATTTTTTATTCACCTTAAGGAATTTGCCGGTATTGGTGTCTATAAGGGCAACACCGACTGCCGCCTGATCAAACATTGCGCGAAAGCGTTCCTCGCTCTCACCCAGGGAACGATTCTTCTCCTGAATTTCCTGTGCCATATCATTAAAACTCCGGGCAAGACTTCCAATCTCATCGTTGCGGTTTATTGAAACTCTTTGCGAAAAATTACCCGAAGCAAATTTCTCTGTTGCTATCTTTAATTTGTTAATAGGAAAGGAAACCGATAGCGCGAAATATATGCCAAAAATAACAGCAATTCCTCCGCTTGCGATACCCGTTATCAATGCAATCAGGCTTAAATAGTCCAAAGGCGCAAACAATTCGGATTTATCGACTTCGGACAATAATATCCAGTCATATTCTTTTATATACCTGCTTGCTCCGACTACCGGTATGCCCCGGTAATCAGGGTATATACCCGTAATTTCCCTTCCGGACTCCAGGATTTTGCACACCGGTTCGGTATCCACGGCCTGTTTCATCGGGGCATCATTGATAAAACGGGAGTTCGTGATCATCACCTTATCTTTATTTACCAGATATACTTCCCCTGTATTTCCTAATCCTTCGTAATCGGTGGTGACCGTATTTAAGATTTCTACATCATAGCAATTGATTATCAAACCGATCTTTTCACCATTTTTTGCACGCCGTGAGATTAAAGGCGCTGAAATCGAAAGAGTATTTCTACGGCCATACAGACAAAAATGGGGAGGGCCGACATATACATTCCCGGGAACCATCTTCATCCCCTCTAAAAAAATTTCCTGTCCGGAAATATCCTTCCCCATCCATTCCTTGTATGTAGAAGCAACGACCCTGCCCTTGGTATTTACGACGGTTACTCCCGTGATATGAGGGTCTAACGGTTTCTTATTATTTTGCAAGTGCTTTGTTAATGATTTCACAAGCAACTTGTGTGATGCTATCTCACGGTTTATTTTTTCAAGATAATCCCTTATAAAACCGTCGGAGCTAAAATCAACCGTTCTTCCTTTTTTTGCTTCCATCAGCGAAAGCAAATGAATCTTTTTTGATTGTGCAATTGCAGACAGTTCATTTATTTGATGGGTGCGCAGTTCTTTCGCAGCAGTTATATAGTACAATATTGAAATTACGGAAATGGGAATAAGTGAAATGCAAAGCCCAAATACCAACAATTTCCCTTTAATTTTGTTAAAAACCATTATTTTTCTATCAGAAAAAATTTGTGAGAAACCTTAAAATAACCCGGAATAAGAAAATACTAGCCTTAAGGGTGGATTAAGCGGAGCGAATCCACCAATTCATGCGATAATCGTTGGTGGATACGGCGCAAAAACCAGCGCCTTTATCCACCCTACCCACACCGATCCCATAAACGGTTACAAAAAATCGGGAATGCACCCGTCTGAAATTCCTCAACGTGAAAATAAATCATACATAAATTCATCTTCAAAAACACGTGTTTTTTATGTCATAGAAAAATATGGAAAAAAGTTGTATTTTCCTGAGCGTTTTACTATCATTTCACTTTCACAAAATTGTTACGATTCTTTGTATGTATCGTTGAAAGGAGAGTTTATTTTTATGTCTGCAAAACTAATTAAAGGCACAGAGATTGGAGAACAGATATTAGAGGAAATCACCGCTGAAGTGGTAAAAATAAAACAGAAACACGGAGTTGTTCCCGGTCTGGTGACGATTCTGGTTGGTGAAAATCCGGCTTCCCTGTCGTATGTAACCTTAAAAATCAAAACCGCCCATCGGCTGGGTTTCAAAGAAGTGCAGGATTCGCAGCCGGCAACTATATCAGAAAAAGACCTTCTTGCGCTCATAGAAAAATATAACAACGATAATTCGATACATGGTATCCTTGTGCAACTTCCCCTTCCGAAACATATCGATGAAAAAAGGGTGCTTAATGCCATTGATCCGGATAAGGATGTTGATGGTTTTCACCCGGTAAACGTAGGGCGTCTTATGATCGGGGGAGATGAGGTAAAATTTCCGCCTTGCACCCCTGCCGGCATTCAGGAGTTAATTATACGGTCAGGCGTTGAAACCTGCGGCGCGGAGGTGGTTGTGGTCGGACGCTCTAACATCGTAGGAAAACCAATTGCAAATATGATGCTCCAGAAAGGGGCAGGTGCGGATGCTACGGTAACAATTGTCCATACACGGACAAAAAATATGGCGGAACACTGCAAACGCGCGGACATCCTTATTGTTGCCGCAGGAGTTCCCGGACTGGTAAAACCGGAATGGATTAAACCGGGCGCTTGTGTAATTGATGTGGGAGTGAACAGGGTTGGCGAAAAACCCAGTAAAACCGATCCCAAAAAAATGGTTGCCGTTTTAAAAGGCGACGTTGATTTTGAAGCAGCAAGTAAAATTGCAGGACATATCACGCCTGTTCCCGGAGGAGTTGGCCCTATGACCATTACAATGCTTATGAGAAATACCCTCAGGTCTTTAAAGTGTAAAATAGGAATAAAATAAATAAGGTTGTATATTCCATAGTCTCACAATTGTGATTTGCAGAAAATGTCGTACAAGTTCAACAAACGTAGAGACGCATTGCTATGCGTCTCTACAGCCCACTCCACCCTATTATCAATTTAAAATTCACTTTTATAAGCACCTTCAGTGCAACTCATCTGGTTACTTTTATTTTAACCTTTACCTTGCTATTTGAGTCGCTTGATATAAACTTCACAATGGCCTTTCCCTTTTTTTCTCCCGTAATCGTAAATACTGCAAGGCCGTTATCATCAGTGACGACACTTTCAGGAGACAGGGAAACAGCATCATCACCTTTAACGATTTCCCAGATTACAAGCGCATCATCGCGAAGAGTGCCATCATTGCATGCAACCGTTATCGTTACCGGGGTTGAAGATTCCGGGGCAATCTCCACAATATCCTGATCAGCAGTCACAATTTCCCCGTCACACAGCACTGATGTTTTAAATGACTTTTCACTGCCATACAGTGTTCCAATCTTATTTTTTGCCGCTATTCTGTAATAATACGTCGTATTGGGGCTTAAACCGCTGATATCTGTATTTACAGAAATGGCGCTATGTCCGCTGACAGATAGTTCGCCTTTTGTAGAATCATAAGAATTACTGAACATCCCATACTCAAACCACACTGTCGCAGACAACCCCTCCGCGTTAATCGTGCCATTTAACGTTGCCGATTCATAGGTTACATTTGTGGCTTCATCTGTGGACACCTCTCCGTTTTTTGAAAGGGAACTGTCAAATCGCGATATAAAACCCTCGCTGGACTCATTATTAAAGCTGGTGCTATACATTCCTTCTGTTGTGGGAAAATCTTCTGAAAACGTTGAACCTGCCACGCATACCCGTCCGTTGGAATCAATAGTTATAAACCGGGACGTATCCTCATCAGTTCCTCCCAGATACGTTGAAGCAAGCAGACTGGTCAGGTCGCTGCTGAATTTTGATATAAACGCATCTTCATTTCCGTTAAAAGAATCATCGAAAACGCCATCAGTTGTGGGAAAATCTTCTGATTGGGTAATTCCCGTTACGTATACATTGCCCCTTGTATCCACCGCCAGTGAGTAAATCTCGTCATAATCCGATCCGCCCAGATACGTTGAAGCGAGCAAACCGGTCAGATCGGTGTCAAACTTTGATACAAAAGCGTCTCCCCCGTAATAAAACGGATCATATGCATCGTCAGTTGTGGGGAAATCCGCCGAATCCGTTGAGCCGGTATACCCTGCTACAAATACGTTATCGCTTGAATCCAGCGCCAGTGAATAAGCGCCGTCATAATCGTATCCCCCCAGATACGTTGAAGCAAGCAAACTGGTCAGGTCACTGTTGAATTTTGATATAAACGCATCTTCGTTTTCATTAAAAGAATCATCAAAAATGTCAGCAGTTGTTGGAAAGTCATCTGACTTGGTAACCCCCGTTACGTACACATTATCACTTGAATCCAGCGCCAGAGAATAAGCACCGTCATATGCTGATCCCCCCAGAAATGTTGAGGCAAGCAAACTTTTTAAATCATTGTCAAGTTTTGAAATAAAAATTTCTCTGGATGCGCCGGCAAAAGAAGTGTCATAGGCGCCTTCTGTGGTTGGAAAATCCTTGGAAGAAGTCATGCCGGTTACATATATATTGCCGCTTGCATCCAGCGCCAATGACTGAGCCTCTTCGCCATACGAACCGCCCAGATACGTTGAGGCCGTTAAACTGCCAAGATCACTATTCAATTTTGACACATATACTTCACCCGAGGAATAGGATGTGTCATACGCATTTTCAGTGACAGGAAAGTCATCGGAATACGTCAAGCCCGTTATGTACACATTATCACTTGAATCAATTGCCAGTGCATAGGCCTCATCGGTATTAGCCCCCCCTAAATATGTGGAAGCAACAAGGCTCGTCAGATCATTGCTGAATTTTGAGATAAAAATATCTTTGTTGCCGCCGGAAGATGCAGCATATGCACCTTCTGTCGCAGGAAAGTCTTCCGACATCGTTACTCCTAAAACATAGGTATTGTCGTTTGAATCTACTGCCACTGAACGAACCCTGTCTTCATCAGAACCTCCTATAAAAGTGGAGGAAATCATAGGATCTATGACAAGTTCCTTCGTCCTGTCAAAATTGCCGAGTTGAAAACCGTAAATGAATGCAGTATCTGAATTTTTTGCAGCATGATTTGCTGCCACAAGTTCAGCGTCATGTAAATCTTCGGCTCCGTACCATCGGTACTTTTCATTCTCAGCAGCATGATGCCCGCCGTCTGATATCCCACCGGCAGCATCTTCCTTTTGTAAGCAATACGCTACGGGAACCTCTGCTTTATTGCCATTAATTATCTGATACGCAACGGGACGTGAAAACCTTACCGTTCCGGTTTCTGTTTCTACTACAAGCTCCCCCTCATCATTTATTTTTAATCCGCTTCTTTCTGCCGTTTCTAAACGAATTTTTATTTTATCAGGGTTTGCTCCCGGCTTTATGTAAAATAGTTTTTCCACAGTGCTTCCCTGTGCTTTTAACTTCAATTCTATCCCTTCATATACCTCTCCCAAACTAACCATCCTGAAGCTTGGAATCGTTGAAATCCATTTCCCGGAAGTATTTCCTTTAAAATAATTGATCTTTGCTGCCGCCGCACCTTCTCCTCTCGCCATGGGTATTGTATTGCCATCCAATATCTCCCTGATGACGATACTTCCCCTTTTTTCTGAAAAACTTTGTTTAGGCGTCTCGGTTTTTTTACCGGAAATTGCCCGGTTTTTTACCTTACATGCGCTTTGCTCACTGCTTTTTTGCCCTTCCGGCAATACATACACTATCTCCCCGTCATTCGTAATAAATACCGTTCCGCAGAAAATATGCGCATAAAATGCCACCCACGCATCCATCTGCCCCTTGTTTGCGATAAAAGGTATTTCCAGCTTCAGAATCTTCTCACTCTCCTTTTCCCCTTTTGTTTGCAACACATGTTCTTCAGAAGGAAAGGCTGTTTTGGAAAAATACGTTTGGTTGTCAGGTCCCGCCTCCTCTGAATAAACGAATCCGGAACAGGACACAGACATTACAAAACTCAGCAATAATGCTAAAATTATGTTCATATTTCTCATTTCTAAATAAAATTTTATCTCAGGTTCGGAATTTCTTCCGCGGTATAAAATCTGGCTTTAAAAATTGAATTATCAATTACTTCCACATCTTCTTCATTCTCTTTTTTCCCATAAAAGTAAGGGCTGACATATTCCCATACCACTTCCTTCTCAGATGTCACCTGAAATATCCTGCCAAAACACCCTTCCGTGACCAGGGTATTTCCGTTGGATAATCTCTGTGCCCCTGATATCGTGGGGCTGAAAAAGTTAATTGCCGGCACATCCCGATATCTCCAGACAATTTCTTTTGTATCACGGTTTAATTCTATAACCCTGGAATAGGGAACGGGTTCCTTTTCTCGTTGCTGCCCATTATCAAATACCAGGATATTGCCATTATCAAGGAGGGTAGGGTCATGCTGCTGGGCAAAAACAGAATGTCCCAGCTTCCAGACAAAGTCCCCGGTATCCTTGTTAATAATGCCGACGGTAGATATATTCCGAAAACTCACCATTACCTCGTCATCGTTGAGAGGAACAACGGTATTCGCGTGTGTCCACTCATCTCTGGGGCAATTTGACTGAATAACATCCGTATCAAAGTCAAGATGATCCTTAGCATGCCATTTCCAGATCTGATTCCCGGTTTTATCCACTTCGACAATAACATCCGCCCACATATCCCCTTTTTCGCTGGAACTTTCTATCCCGCCCTGCACCTGGTCTCTTATCTCTTCCGAAACTTTTTCAACCACCAGAAAAATCGCGCCTCCGGAAGAAGTGCGCCTTCCGTCATGGTGATGATAGGGACTGTGAAGTTCCCATACGATATTCCCGTCCCAGTCAACCTCCAGCATAACACCCCCTTTAAAACTATTCCAGTTCGGCCACAGATCCCATGCGCCATCATTTTCTACTTGCCCGTTATAGAAAAGATTGCCATTGGGCAACAGATAGCCATACACACCAGGTGCATACGGTAACTCCCACTTATGCACCACCTCTCCGTTATCTGTGTCGATAAGAAACACTTCTCCACACGTGTTATTCATCGGAGTAAAGAGAACGTATCCCTTCGCCGCTTTTCCATTATCGATTGCGACAAGACCCGTGTGGCTAATTCTACGGTAGGTTTGCTGGTCTATCGTCGCATCGCCGGCATTTACGCTTTTGCCCTGCCAACTGCCGATTATTGCCAGGAGACTTAAAATAGGTATTGCTATTTTTAATACGCATTTTGATTTTTTCATAATTGTTTCTCCATTAAAATTTTTGGGCTTTTATCTTTAAAATACAAATTTAGCAAAGGCTCTCAATCTGGTTATTACGCAGGGTTTTTAATAATATAATGAAGAACTGCTATCTATTTTTTTACTACACCAACATAATTTTTGCAATCAAAAAATCTTGCAGCATCATATGGGGAAATGACATCTTTCGTAATGCTGATTTTGCCCCGCAGGGGCAAGTAGAGACGCATAGCAATGCGTCTCTACTAATAGGCAGGCACACCTGCGAATGAAATACAGGAGAAACAAACAGAAAATGGTTATTGAACAGAAAGGTTTCCGTTGTTCCAGATATCAAAGATTTTGGTAAGCGCTAAGAGGGCAAGAGAATGTCTGAAACTGCCGGTTTGAATTTCCCGGCGTATCTCATCCGGAGTAAGCGTCGTAACTACAATATCCTCTTCTTCGTCAGGATGCATTTCATGCGTTTGGATTGCATTTTTCGCATGCCATGAATGGCACACGTTGTTTAAAAAGGCAGGATTCGGTTCTACCGAACCAAGGTACTGCCATTCCGAACTGGTATACCCTGTTTCTTCTTCTAACTCTCTCATTGCGGCTGTTTTGGAATCTTCTCCATGATCAACCATGCCGCCGGGTATTTCCGTAGTAATTCTTTCAACCCCAAACCGGAATTGCCGGACAACTACAATTTCATTCTCCGGTGTTGTTGCGACAACATTTACCCAGTCATTTGCCTCGATGATGAGTCTTTTTAATTCTTTCAGGCTCTTGGGATGTTTGAGCCAATCAAACCGGACCTGCACAATGTGCAGGTCCGGTCCCTTCTCGCTTTTTTGTTTTTCCCAAAAGGCAGGTTGTTTATTTTTTCCCATAGTTTACTCTATAGTTCCGTATATCATGCAATCCTTAGGAATTTAGCAAAAACACGCCAAACATTCCCCCTCTTGCAAAGTATGTCATTCCCGCATGTTTTTAGCCTTGTAGGGGGGATTAAGCGGAGCGAATCCACCATTCATACTAAAGACAAATTATCCCCCTGTTACTGTTACAGAACTTGCCTGAGGACCTTTATCGCCCTCCTCCTCGACAAAACGCACTTCCATTCCCTTCTCCAGGCGAGTAAAGTCATGGTTTAAAACGCTATTCCTGTGAAAATAAATCTCTCTGCCATCGGATGAGGTAATAAACCCGTATCCCTCTTCAGTGAATAAATTGCTGATACGGGCGAGAGGCACTTCTTCGTGGTGTTTTACCTTGCCGCGCCGCTGAGCAACAAAGTCTTCCAGCTTCCGCCGCATTGCGTTGAAGGAATCTTTTACCGCCATATGAAAATCCTCGTTCGGTTTGCGTTTTATTACCAGTTCCGTGCCGGGAATTGTGACAACGATTTTTACATTATACAAAAGCCCCCGGTGTTCCCGATGGCGGAGCGCCTCTACTACTACCCTGCAGCGGATAATCCGGTCATAAGCGGTGTCTAATTTTTCTGCGTATTTATCAATATCAGCTTTGTTTGCATCGGTTAAATCAAAATCCCGTGCTGCTATTTCCAGTAAGAAATTCATCGCATTCCTCCCCTCAAAAAACGTTCACCATTCAACGGATAAAACTCCATACACTTTTCAAACATTAAAATTAGGTTGGGTTTTAAAAGGCAAAAACCCAACGACTTTTTACCCACCCCTAAATCCCCTCCCGAGAGGGGACTTCTACAATTCCCCTCCCGATAGGGGATTTCTACAATTCCCCTCTTGAGAGGGGTTAGGGGTGTGTTAAGGGCATAATGAAAAACTTTGAAATTCCTTGTATAAACATTAAAATACTATCAGATGTATCTTTCGGGAACGATTCCTTACTCCCAAAGGTTCATCAGGAAATCCTTCATAACCTCTACCTGTTCTTCAGGCGTTCCCGGGATATAGTCCTGAAATTCTCCTTCCCTGAAAAATTTCGGCATTTTTGTTCCCGGCTGGATCGATTGCGGATCCAAAAGCCACCTTTTAATCCATTCCGGTTTAAGTCTTTTCTTTGCAAGCATAAGATCAGGCGCCCAATCAGCAGGTTCTCCTTCCGGCATTTTGCTGCCCCTTATGTGACATTGCAGACAATGAACATTTTCCGATTCAAACAGGTTCTTTGCCGCTGCAAGATATCCCGGATATGCCTTCTCCTTTTTCTCTATATACCCTTTTTGTGTTTCTTCGATAAAATCGTAAGGGTATTGTTCATCATCCTTCGCTGCGAGAAATATCGCAAGTTTGGTTGCATCATTAACCGACATGCCAAACGTCGGCATTTTTACGTCAAGCCACGGCCTGAGATCAAAGGGTTCTTTTAAAAATTCGAACGCCCATTCGGATTGCACTTTCCTGCCTTCTCCATATAACAACGGAGGCGCAAAGACCCTTGCCTCTTCAGGCATTATGCCTTTTGCATCCACATGATGCTCGATAATCGAATTTGCCAGTTCAATTTCCGGTGTTTTCTCCTGCCTTGCGATATCTTCTTCCGCAAGAAACACCACCTCTCCCGCCTTATGTCCGTATCGCTCGTTATCCTCCATTAACTGGAAATAAATGCCATCGTCCTCCTGTATTTTTACCATGCCGGAAAGTTCTATGCCGTCGTTAAGATATACCCTGTCCAGATCAAACTGATGGCACCCGGAGCAATTATATTTTCCAAGTATCTTTTTGCCTTCAGCGATTGCCTTTTGCCTGCCTGATAGCTTTGCAATATATTTTTCCGGCAATTTCTCTTCCTTTAAACCGGTAAGCAATACAACCAGCGCTTCTATTTGTTCCTGAGACAATTCAAAGTCGGGCATCTTCAGGCGGTCTTCCTGTTTCTTGTACTTTCCTTCATCAAACTGCCTTGGGTTCTGCAGCTTTGCCTTCAGCCATGACCTTCTTGCCTCTCCGATATTTTCCGTGTAATGTTTTAACCCGGCCTCACCCAATATCTTTTTTTCTAAAAGCCCAAAATCAAACAGATGTATATGTTTTGATCCGATGTCTGACAACTCTGTCCCAATCTTCCCTGATCCTTCCATGCCTGTAATTTCATGGCAGCCGAAGCATCCGTACCTTTTTATCAGCGCTTCTCCCAAAACTGCTTTATCCTTATCTGTTAACCATGCAACATTTTTTGATTCATCCTCCGCAGAAGGTTGTTTTGTTTTCTTCAATAAATATCCGGCAATGAGACGGGCATCCGCCTCTTCAACCCTGAAATTTGGCATCCTTGTGCGGGGTTCTTTTTCTTTTGGATTGAGAATCCACTCAACAAAATACGTATCGAGCATCTTTTCTCCTATCCTGGCCAGATTCGGGGCAAACGTTTTTCCCTTATCTTTTTCGTAACTATGGCATGCCAGACATCCTATTTGTTCAAAAAGGAAATCGCCCTGCTCATATTCTTCCCCGGTAAGTTGTATAATTTCATCATTATTTTCCCCGCCATTATCCGCATGCTGCCATAAATATGCCGCTATTGCACGGGATTCTTCCTCCGACAACCTGAAATTCGGCATCATGGTGGTTGGCCGGAATCCCTTTGGATTTCTTATCCAGTCCGTTATCCATTCCGGTTTTACCTTGTTTTTGATGTTTCGCAAACTTGGGCCGATAATTCTATTCTTATATTCATCAGAACCTTTTGTTTCATGGCAACCATGGCAACCAAGCTCATCAAATAACGTTTTCCCACTCCAAAGCAAATCCGCGCCTTTCACCTCTCTCCCCTTATTATGGCATCGAATGCAGGAAGCCTGCGCGCCTTTTCCCCGATATATCGGAGTGAGCCAGTATTCAACTTCGCCATGCGCCTTTTTTACTCCTGATGTGGCGCTTGACTGCCCTTCATGGCATAAAACACAGCCAAATTTCTCCGGAGGATGGTTCCCAAGATATAATTGCCTGTCAGGATGGCTTGCGTATGGCTGTTCATCGGAAACACTTTCTGATGTGTTTATGCCGACATGACATGACATACATCGGTCAACTATGTTGATATCTTCCAAATAGGTTTGATACACCTGAAGTCCGGGCCGTGTGGTTTCGAGTTTTTTCAGCCTGTCTTTGCCATGTTCCATGCCTGCCGTGTATGAATCCAGTTCATTTGTATATAGGGTAATGTCTTTTTTCAATTCTCCCAGCTTTGCCCTGATTGACACAAGTTGGTGCTCAAATCCCTTCAGTTTCAGGGCATGATCTTCATTTTCTTCTTCCAGCGCCCATATTTCTTTCTTAATGTGTTCATTCTGTGTTTTTCCATAGAGATACTCTTTCTCCATCGTTTCATTTCTCGCTACGACCGACAGAAATCTCAATGATTCAACATCTTTTTCTACGCGCTTTTCTTCCGCTAACAGTTTTTTATACTCTTCCTGAACCGAAGGTGTGAGAAAGGCATTATGCGCATTTTTTAACTTTTCTTTTGTTTCCGTATATTTCTTTTGTATTTCGGGACTTTCAAAAAGGGCGAGAGATTGTTCATATTCTTCCCTTACTTTTTCGTATTCCAACTGATAGAATTTTCTCTGATATTTTTTCCATGGCCTCCTGTCAACCACCTCATTCACCACCGCCCACAAGGTAACGGCAGCAAGGAGAAAGCTTGCCGCAGCAAAGACAGCAGAATAGGATTTTTCTTCTTCTCTTTTTTCTTTTTTCCGTTTTGTTCCTGTTTCCATACAAATGCTTCTTTAAAAAATTATATATTAAACCACGGAGTTACCCAGATATATTTTATGTGAAACACCAATCGCAAGCATACCTTTATCGGAAGCGCCATCATACAAAGGAAAAGAAAAGCCACCATGGTATATTTAACAAACCCAAGTTTTTCTATTGCCACACTCTTTCTGCTTTTTAGAAGGCGATAAGGGAGGGATATTCCGGAATAAAAATAACCAAATAACACCGCTCCGCCAATAATGAAACCCATAAAAGAATTTGATTTTACTCCAATAAAGCTGGTCAGGTCATAATTTGTTTCCGCAACTACCCGATGCGGGTCCCATTCCTGCCATGGCCAAAACCACAACCAGCCTGGTCCCCGCATAAATACCCCTACGATGATCAAGAGTATCCATAATACGTGAAATCCGAAACAAAAGGTCAGCATCGCAAGTTTTCTTTCCTTAAAGGTATAATACCCATTCCCCTTTGGATTAAAATCCACATAAGGAATCACCATTAATCCGGCAATTATCAGCATCGGAAAAACAACTCCGGCAATCCAGGGATCAAAATAAACGAGCATTTCCTGCAATCCCAGAAAATACCAGGGCGCCTTTGCAGGATTCGGAGTCATGGTAGGGTCGGAAAGCTCTTCAAGAGGGGCGTCAAACAGGATCGACCAAACAATAAGCACTATTGTGCAAATAATTGCCGCCAGAAGCTCTTTTCTCATCAGGTAAGGCCATGTGGCTATTTCGTTTTCCGAAATATCACTGTCTTTTTCTTTGGCAAACGTCTTGCCTTTTATAAAGGCAAGGGCGCGATATCTGCCTTTCTTTTCTTTATTTTCCTCGCTATTTTCCATATCTCTTAAACTTTTTCTATTTTAATGTTTAGGAATTTCAAAGTTTTTCATTATGCCCTTAACACACCCCTAACCCCTCTCAAGAGGGGAATTGTAGAAGTCCCCTCTTGAGAGGGGATTTAGGGGTGGGTAAAAAGTCGTTGGATTTTGTCTTTTAAAAACCCAACCTAATTCATTTAACCTTCTGAATAGGCAAACCGTTTCATGGTAATCGCTCCCACAGGGCAACGCTTAACACACAAACCGCATCGTATGCATTTTTCTTCATCAATAATCATTGCCGCATCCCAATCTTCAGAGATGTCATCTTCGTCATGGCGAGAGTTCTGCATTGAAACATTTTCACGTGAAACCATCGATATGCAGTTGTAAGGGCAGACATCGATACAGCCGCCGCATAACACGCATTTTTCATCGATAAAGATATTAAAATGGCAAAGCAGGCAGCGGTTTGCCTCTTTCAGGGCATTTTCCCTGGATAAACCAAGTTCTGATTCGGCATCGAAGCATCCCCGGTCGTCCAGGGGAAGCGATTCCTGATGTTGCCTGGGCACAACTTCATAATTGGAAACTCTTTTTGAAGGATTTTGTGATTTATAATGAAATTGGAATCCTTCTTTTTCCCGATTTGTCAGGTACGTATGTATAGCGCTGGCCGCTTTTCTTCCGTCGGCAATTACCTCGATCACGTTTCGTGGTCCCGTTACGCAGTCTCCCCCCGCAAAGGCACCCCTTCGGGATGTCATACCGGTCTCTCCGTCAATCAAGGGCATTCCCCACTTGTTAACTTTTATGCCAAATCGATCTGAAAGAAAAGTGATATCCGGCGCCTGCCCAATAGCAGGAATAACCATATCCACAGACATGGTAAAATTGCTTCCTTCAATAGTTTCCGGGCGGCGGCGTCCAGGCGCATCAGGTTCACCAAGCTTATTCTTAACACATTCCATATGTGTTGCAATTCCGTTTTGTCCTGTTAATTTGACGGGAGAAGTCAGGTAAAGCATTGTAATGCCTTCTTCCTCCGCCATGCGAACTTCAATTTCTCCGGCAGGCATTTCTTCCCTGCTTCGGCGATACACAATCGACACCTCGCTTGCGCCCAGGCGCAGAGACGAACGCGCGCAATCGATCGCAGTAAAACCTCCGCCGATTACCACTATTTTTTTCGGAACGCTTTTTATTATTCCAAGATTGGTGTCTTTCATAAAAGAAACGCCATGCATTACCCCTCCCAATTCTTCTCCGGGAATATCCATGCGGGAAGATTTATGGGCTCCGGTTGCGATATAAACAGCATCGAAGGAATTTAAGAGTTCATCAAACTTTTCCGGAGCGTCGACGGGAGTGTTTAAAAGAATTTCAACGCCAAATCCCTTTATCCAGTTGATAGAATCTTCAATTATGGCGCGCGGAAGGCGATAGGGGGGAATTCCTACTTGAAGCATGCCGCCCGCAACCGACAGCGCTTCATATATGATAGCATCATGTCCCTTTACCGCTAAATCATGGGCTGCTGCCAGGCCGCATGGGCCTGAACCAATAATTGCAATTCGTTTGCCGGTTTTTCTGACGACCACTTTTTTCTGAGGAAATTTATTGACGGAAAAATCCGCGGCGCTTCTTTTCAGCGAACATATGGAAATGGGGGAATCAATAACCCCTCTCCTGCATGCGGTTTCGCAAGGATGGGTACAAACCCTGCCGAGGATATGGGGAAAGAGATTTGCCATGGTATTAAGGAGCAGTGATGAATCGAAATTCCCCACAACGATACGTTCTATGTAATTCATCGCGGGTGTATTGACGGGACACGCGTATTGGCAATTGATATTTTGCCGAAACCAATGATCATCTGCCCTGACAATCGTATATTTCATGGCCACTATTCTCCTTTTTGACGTTCTTCCTGTTTTGGCCTGCTATCGTTCCTGAATGCCTGCTGAAAGGTGATAAAAGAGAAGAAGCACAGCAAAAAGATCAATGCCACAATGGGAATGTTATCCGGTTTAGTTATAATTGCCCATATATTTTCCATGATTTGAAATCTTTAAATAACACTATCAAAGAGGCCCTGATATGCCGCCATCTTTGCGAATTCGCCAGAAATGCACCATCATAAATATGCTGATAATTAATGGAAGCCCAATGCAATGCCATACGTATGCCCTTAATAGCGCATTGCCGCCAACCAGTGAGCCTCCCAGAAGGGCGAAACGGATGTCGTTGTGCGAAGTCATTCCCAATTGTTCCCCGAAAGGCCCTTCATGACCTAATAATGGCGTAGAACGCGCCATGTTCGTTCCGACCGTAACCGCCCAGAATCCCAACTGATCCCACGTAAGCAAATACCCGGTAAAGCTCAGGAGAAGGGTAACAACCAGAAGAACGACTCCGACACACCAGTTAAATTCTCTTGGGGGTTTATACGAACCCGTTGCAAAAACACGGAACATATGCAGCCATACGGTGATCACCATCAAATGTGCTGCCCACCGATGGAGATTCCTCAGCAATGCCCCGAACGGCACCTGATATTCAAGATCTTTTACATCCCAGTATGCGTCATGAACGGTGGGACGATAATAAAACATCAATAATATGCCGGTAGCCGTAAGCACTAAAAACAGGAAAAAGCTGATGCCGCCCATGCACCATGTAAACTTAAATTGAGGGGCATGCCTTTTTACCTTTGCGGGATGCAGATGGAGGAATACATTGGAAATAATCTTTAACGTTCTGTTTTTAGGGGTATCGGCAAGGCCATGCCTGAAAACGGACTCCCATACCTTCGATTGAAACACCATACTGAAGCATGCGCCAAGCAGACCTTTTTCTTTTGCTAGTTTTTTGTATTTTGTGAAAAATGTGTCTTTCTGCTGATTTTCCATATTATACCTTTAAAAAAGCCCCCGGTTTGTCCCATTCCCCCCGTTCACCTCTGAATCGGGCACTTTCATCGACAATAATTTGTCCATCGTCGCCCAATGCCACTTTAAAACGCTCCAATGGCCTCGGCGCGGGACCTTCTATATTAATTCCATCCGGGGTAAAACCGCTGCCATGGCATGGACATTTGAATTTTCCTTCCGACGCAAGCCAGTTGGGCGTGCAGCCAAGATGTGTGCACTTTGCCTCAACAACATACAACTTATCCGCTTCTCTGACAATCCATACCCTGAATTGTTTTTTGAATTTTTCGCTTACCCCCAATGTATATTGGGAAGGGAACCCGACTGAATAGCGCGTGGGAGGTTCGAAGATTGTTCTGGGGAAAAAGAATCTGAGGATTGAGCCGGTTATTGTTGTCACAAATACCCCGATCAAACCCCAGCCTGCAAAGTAAAGAAATTTCCTGCGAGTTACCGGAGTTTTCGATTTTTCGACTGCTTCTAACATAACCTCTCCGGGCCTGTTAACAATACACTTTAGATTAAAAACTTAGAAAGAATCAATTATTTCTGTCATCGGTACTGTGTATAATGAATGATAAATGAGAAAATGAGAAAGTCAACTGAATTTTTGAATCAGAAAAATGAACGACTCCGGATAGGCATCAAGACGTAAATTATGGCCGTCTTTTTTATTTTCCCAGGTCGAGTCGATTTTTTATAAAACGGCTTGCTTTCAGTACCTGAAACAACATAGACGTAAAGGTCAGGCTTTTTTTGAATCGCTTGCCCGCATTATTCAGGTTTTTCCTTGCATTTTAGGAATCATTTTCCGAAAATGCTATATATGTTGAAAAGATGGATTACCGGCAAACTTGAGCAAACAATGCGGCATACACCTGCCGTTGCCCTTCTTGGACCACGGCAAGTGGGCAAGACAACGCTTGCACAAACAATAGCTGAAAGTCGGCCAGCGCTCTACCTTGACCTTGAAGCCCCTGAAGATTTGTTGAAGCTGAGTGATCCTTCGGCGTTTTTGTCCCTGCATGCCGATAAGCTTGTCATCATGGATGAGATACAGCGTGCTCCTGATTTATTTATGGTGTTACGGGGTCTGATAGACAAAAACAGGCGGGCGGGATGCAAAGGAGAGCAGTATCTTGTCCTTGGTTCAGCCTCCATGGATTTGATCCGGCAATCCTCGGAGAGTCTCGCAGGGCGTATCTGCTATATCGAACTGACAGGCCTGAATGTGCTGGAAGTTCCCGCTGACAAGCCGAAAGATATCCAGAAATTATGGCTGCGCGGTGGATTCCCGGAAAGTTACCTGGCAGAAACAGATGCACTGGCTATGAACTGGCTTGAGAATCTGATCAGGACATATCTGGAACGTGATGTGCCACAAATGGGGTTTCGGGTTCCGGCGGCACGACTGCGCAGACTCTGGACAATGCTTGCGCACTTGCAGGGCGAGCCGGTCAATTTTTCCAAACTGGCAGGGAACCTGGAAGTCGATAGCAAGACAGTCGCCAACTATATTGATATTTTAGTCGATTTACTTCTCGTGCGCCGTCTTGAGCCGTGGTATGCCAATGTAAAAAAACGTCTCGTAAAATCACCGCACTTTTATATCCGTGACAGCGGCATCCTGCACAGGCTTCTTGGCATAAGAGACTACGATTCCCTCCTTTTCAATCCCGTCTTGGGTAAGAGTTGGGAAGGTTTTGTGATAGAAAACATCATGTCTGTTCTTCCCGGCATGGCAGAGGCTTATTTTTACCGTACAGCGGCAGGCGCGGAAATCGACTTGCTGCTAAAATTTTCCGACAGGGAATTGTGGGCTATAGAAATCAAAACCGGCATTGCTCCCAAAATCAAACAGGGGTTTCATCTGGCATGCAAAGATGTAAAGGCAGTCCGAAAGTATATTGTCTACGGCGGCAATGATGAATTTCCCATTGAGAAGGACACGGTGGTGATTCCCCTGAAGAATTTGCTGCTAAAGTTGCAGGATATGTAAATTATGCAAAGGCAAAAAAGATATTATTCCCAAATTCTGGAGCAAGCAGATGTGATTTACTTTTCCACCTTTTTTAATTCTTCTTCCCGGTTTATTGTCAGATCGGCTTTATAGAATTCGTCATCGCCCGGCAGCAGCATAAAAAATTTTGGCGTGTAGTCTATCTGCAGCATTGCTTCTTCCACCGTAAATTCCAGCACGTGTCCGCCCATTTTGGCATTTTCACTGATAAAATGGAAGTGATATCCCGGGACATTTAGTCCTTTGATAAATTGCGGACAGCGAAAGCCCACGATGCTGCCTCTGATGTTTTTTGAATAAAAAAGAGGTTGTTTCTTCAAAATAACGGAAAGCGGCGCATATGGTCTTTGTTGTTTGGGAACACTCCGCAATTTTATATCACGAAACAATCCCGTTATCTGAATGGCATAGAAAATGTTTTTTGTGGGCGCCGCAGTATCCATAACCCGTTCAAAAGTAGTAAAATTAACCCCCGGCTGCAACTCTAACGCTTCATCCATATCAAAAAAAGTTACCGCTGCAAATGGTGTTTTCATGGAATGTTTCGCTTTCTCCACCAAACCATTCGGTTTTACCTGATAGAATTCTCCATTAACGGCAACCATCTCCCCATCCAGTGCATTAAACGTCCCGATGCCGAAATTTCCGTATTTTTTCAACTGGGCAATAGTTGTTTCCCCGTCATAAATTCCTGATAACAGTGCATCAATTGTGGATACTTGAGTGACAGCCTCTGTTTCTGTTCTTGCATAAACGTTTACCGCGCCGCAAAAAAACAAAATGAACGACAGGACGATTCTCCCTGTATATTTTTTTGTGGCTGCCATGCTATTTCTTTCCGGAAGAGTTATCAGGAGCTAAACAAGGGGAAATTGTGCGGGGTAACATTCATAGTTGTAAAAAACTGGAAATACTTTAGCTTTTTGAAAAAGACTTCAATTTCCCTTATTTTATAATGCACCTCTAATATTGGCGCATGGTGCAAATTTCACCTCCATTAACTCCGCACTTTAGCGCGGAGTTATTCACAGTAAATACACCGGCTTTAGCCATGACCTTCTGGTACGGTGAAAGATATTGGACTAACTTTACCTCAGGGCTGAAGCCCATGATTATTTCTCCCCATAACCCCATGCTGAAGCATGGGGTTAAGACATGGGCAATTTTTCAAAAAACTAAAGTGCTACAAAAACTGTTATTTTATTTCTATTGCTTTTTTAAGAACAACCGCAGCGCCGGGAACGTCGCTATAGCCCTCTTTTGTTGTGGTAGGCAAGCGTTCGATGGTGTCAACTGTTTCCATTCCCTTTATTACCTTGCCAAAAACGCAATATCCCCATCCCCTTGTGCTTTGTTCCGTAAAATCAAGAAAACCGTTGTCTACCGTATTAATGAAGAATTGTGCCGTGGCAGAATGCGGGTCCATCGTCCGGGCCATTGCTACGGAGCCCCTTGCATTTTTAAGACCGTTATCCGCCTCATTTTTGACAGGGTCCAGCGTGTTTTTTCTGTTCATATCAGCGGTTAAACCGCCGCCTTGTATCATAAATCCTTTGATTACACGGTGGAATATCGTGTCGTTGTAAAAACCGTCCTGAACGTATCTGAGAAAATTTTTTACGGTATCGGGCGCCTTTTCGGGATAAAGCTCAAGAACTATTTCTCCATGGTTGGTTTCGAGCAGAACTTTCGGATTAACTGTCTCCGCCCAGGTTTGCTGTGCCATACCGGCAATTGCCAATGCAATACATATCAAAAGTGTTTTCAAATGAATCCTCCTTTTATTCTTTTAACCAATGTGATAATTCGTCGGTAATTTTCTCATGATTTCCGACATTGAGTTCTATCATTCTTCTCAGATGTGTTATGGTGTCAATATCCTCGCTTATAAATTTAAAACCAAAATGATCCTGATGAATATGGACGAGCTTCGATTCAAAAACTAAGTTAATATTTGAAGAGGGGAGGTGGATTTTCAATTCGCACTCATCTCCCAATTTGACCGGAATATTTTCCTTGAATTGAAGCAATGCGCCTTTCAACGAAATATCAAGCAGTTCTCCCCGGTATGTTGTATTATGATGCTTTAATTGAGTATGCGCCTCAAAATGAATGCGGCTGAAATGTCTTTTACTTTCCATGGTTATTTTTTTCCACTCATAAGAATTTTGTTACTTATACAATTTATAATGAACGGTGTCAATACAAATGGATATCTCTGCGCGGCTATGTTGCAAAATCCGCAAATAACGCCTCTATTGACATGCCCGCAATCGACCGGCCTTTATATTTTTTTTCAATTGTTTCACGGCCTTCTTTTAAATGTTTCGGATACAATCCCAAACTGTTTGTTGAGGAAGCTTCCAGATATGCCGCCAAATCGTCCGCAATCTTTATAAATTCTCCGTCTATGGGATCAAAATCATCGTGATTGTATTTTTCATTTATCTTTTCCGTAGTAACAAACTTCACTTTCCCTTTTAGTTTAATTTTGCTTTCGTACTCATTTCGGGTGAAATATTTTATCTCCTCAAGCCATCCTGTTTCCAGCAAAGGAGAAATTTCTTTTTCTGCCAGTTCTTCTTCGATTTTGCTGATAGCTTCCGGCATGCCTTCCACCGATCTTTTAATGGGAGACAGGATATCCCTTGTGACGGCTTCCGGCAGATCGTGAAACAATGCGCTGAAAAAATTGTTATATATCCTTTTAGGGCAGGCGGACACCTCTCTTGCAAAAAGGTAGCAAAAGATTGCCACTAAAAGCATGTGCCCCAAAACGGATGTTTTTGGCAACCGCGGGGTTTGGCTCCATCTGATTTGAAAACGCAGGTGCCCGCAGAGATCAAGAAAGTTTGAGATATTTCCTTTGCAAACAATCTTACGCATTCCGGCAAGGTCAAGATACGTCTCGATGTCATTTTTTAAATCCTTTTCGATGCTATCCATCTTGTAACCGGTAGGATGCACCTTCTGAATTATTTGAAATTCCCAGAAACTGGAATAAATATGCGATGCATTCAATATATTTTTTGTAAGATTGTCTTCCTTTTTTGCATCAAACAAATAGTTCTTTAATTCGGTCTTCATTTCTTTTGGCAGTCCGTCAAACGTTGGCTTGAGTTGTTCATAAACCCATTTATTAAGCTGCCGGAAGACAGCAGGGTGCAATTCTTTTATTTTCCGGTATATCGGAGATTTTATATCCGATATAACAATGCGCCGCAGCAATTCGAATATTCCCCCTTTTATTAATGCCTCCCAATCCACCTGTCTTCCTTTTTCTTCTTCATATTTGCCAAGACAATAGGCAATAATCATTTTATGCGCATGCTTGTCCATTTCCGTCAGCTCTACCGGACGTATCATATCGTTCCACCTCTGCATGGAAAAGGCTTCAAATAATTTCAACGCAAGCGCCCGTCTTAACACCTTCTTCTCCCGCTAAAAAATAGTGTTGTCAATGATATACCTCAATATTTATTAATTTTAATAAATGCCTCTGCCCTGAGATTCTGAATGTATTTTTTCTTTAATCTTCCGATCTCTTCCCTGTATAACTTCTGATAAATCTCGTTCTGCACATCTTCAAACTCTCTTACCATTTCCGGTTTTATAAGTTCTGTTTTAAAAATATGATATCCGACAGGAGATTCTGCTATTTTGCTGTACTCATTATCCTTCAGGTTATAAATAACATCCCTGAGTTCCTTTCTCAATCCTTGTATTTCGTCAAAGCTCCATTCCCCTCCTTTTTCGGCATTGGGTCCCTCCGAATACAGTTTTGCCAGTGAGGAAAAATCTTCCCCTCCGGAAAGAAGGGTTATAATTTTTTCAGCAAGGGCACGCGCTTTTTCTTTGTCATCGTTGTGTGAGGAAAATTTGATCATTATATGCTTGAGTTTTATTTCTTTTTTCTGCCGAAATTCATCGATATTCTCCATATAATAGCGCTTCAGCAACTTTGGCTGCACCTTCACCTTGTTGTTGACGTTTTCTTTGATTACCTTGTCAATCATTATATCTTCTTTAAGTTCTGTTTTCTTTTCAATCGGATTTATTCCCTGCGATTCTGCAATCTCGTAAAACTTTGACAAAGAACCCACATTTTCAACGGCTCCTTTCAAAAAATAATCCAGTTCCTTTTGCACATCATTCATCATCACCGCATCCGCGCCAAAGACTTTATATGCCTCCTTCACCAATAGTTTCCGGTCTATTAACTCCTCAAGGGTATCCTCCAGAATTTTCTCAAAATTTTCTGAGAATTCTTTGTTGCTGCTATATTTCTTTCTTGCTTCCCGTATGGCAGGCGCCGACCGTTTGATGACCTCATCCTGTGTTATTATCGTATCATCAACGACAGCCCGGATAAATCCAAGATTGTTTTTGCTCAGAACGTCTTCTTCCTCGCAGAACAAAACGGAGCAAAACAACATCATTATCATTGGAAAAACCAAAGCACAATAAACGTATTTCTTCAGCATACTTTTTCTCTCATTATGAATTTTTCAGCGAATGAAAAAAGCATAGGCATTGTTCAGCCGCTCACAGAAGGCCAATTGAAATCTTAATGAATTTTCAAAAAAAGCCCAACCGGTGATTTTTATGTCTCTCAGAACTTTAAAATGCTTCCATCCCATAAAATTTTATCAGCAATTTCAAGGGATTCAAAACAATTTAATTTTTATTCTATGCGTCCAATTTTGCATTGCCAGCTATCAGTAAATAATATTTATTCTAAAATCTCCACAATAATTTTATCAATAAAATAAAAAAACGTTGCATCTGTTGAAATTTATATATATACAATTTGTAGATAACTACTTAATCCTGTTTTTTAGAGAAAGGGGAAGGGGAATATGGGACTCCAATGGAGCAACGATTTGTCTACGGGAATTATACCTATAGACGACCAGCACAAGGAGATAATCAGAAGGGTAAACGCATTTCTTGCTGCTATGGAGGCAGGAAAGGGCAAGATGAAGGTAGTGGAATTGATGGAGTTTTTATCGAGGTATATTGTACAGCATTTTCACGATGAAGAGTTTTTTATGGCCAATGAACGGTATGATGAGTTTAAGGCGCACAAGGAACAACATATGCAATTTATAAAAGATTTCCATGCCATGGAAAAAGAATTCGAGACTCACGGCATTACCACTGATCTGGTAATCCAAACACAGCAAAAGGTATGCGACTGGCTGGCAAATCATATATCCAAAGAAGACCGGAAAATCGTGCAGTTCATCAAAAACAATCAATAGCAGATAAACAGCCGGTTTGGCAATGCCACGCTTTATGGGAGCATTCCCGATTTTTTGCAACCGTTTATGGGATCGGTGTGGGTAGGGTGGATAAAGGCGCTGGTTTTTGCGCCGTATCCACCAACAATTATCGCATAAATGGTGGATTCGCTCCGCTTAATCCACCCTACAAGGCTCCGCTCAGCATGACATGCTTTTTTATAGATAACATTCACGGTCACCCTGAGCCCTTCGCTTATGTCATGCTGAGCGGAGTCGAAGCATCTTTTACCGCTCAGGATAAACTCCGTCGAAGGGCTGCGTTTTCCTGTAAATTGAAGATGTTTTCATATCCGGCATGATATACGGTAGTCGATTTTCACAAAAAATCGGGAATGCTCCCCGCTTTATAATTCATCCGGCCATTTTGCGTGTGTGTATTGAACGCCGCGTATCACTAATTGATTCAGGAACCGGTATTTCCTGCTTGCCGTGGAAGCCGATTTGTCAAGCACCTGTTGCAATGGTATTGGAACAATTTTGTCATTTGTTTCGCCTTCATTTTGAAAGGCAAGCATGACCGGCTGGTTGTCGCCCTTTTCGTCCCACAGGTCAAATACTTTCACCGCCGCAACACCGAATCTCGTCGCGAGCACCCTGTCAAAGACGGAAGGTTCTCCGCCTCTCTGAACATGCCCAAGAACTATGGGACGCACCCTGTCTTTATATTCTTCGGGAAATGTGTTGACGAGTTCTCTTCGCACCATTTCGGAGGCAGTAAACTGGCTGTATTTTTCGTCGCGAATGTTGATGATCTCTCCCGTACTGCCCGATTTTATCTGCTGCAATCCTTCCGCGACAATAATTATTACAAAATCCTTTCCTACGCTGAAACCATCAAGAATACTTTGGGATATTTTGTTTATATCGGCAATGTCATGCGCTCCCAATACAATATGGGCGCCGGAAGTAATGCCGTTTATATAAGGGAGGTAATCACAATCCCTCCCCATTATCTGAACTAAAAACACCCGCTTATGCGAGCAGGCAGTGTCGCGTATCTTGTCGATACATTCCATCGCGGTGTTGAGAGCGGTATCCGCCCCGATTGAATATTTTGTGCAGGGAATATCATTGTCAATTGTAGCGGGAATACAAACAATGCGAAGGTCATCCATGATGCCGCAGGCCATATTTGTCTGATAAAGGGCATGCGACCCATGAAATGACCCATCCCCTCCGATCACCACCAGACATTTTATATCAAGGGCGTGAAGGTTTTTTAAAGCGGTTTTTCTGGTGTCTTCATTTTGAAATTTATGGTATCGCGCGCTTTTTAAAAATGTTCCGCCTCTCCCTAAAACATGGGCAACGTCTTTAGGATGTAATTCTTTGAAATTATTAAGGCTCCCTGTGATATCTTTTTCGCACAGCCCATGGAAACCGTAAAAAATACCATAAACCTCCCACTCCAACTGGTTTGCCGACCGTACAATTGCCCGTATTGCCGCGTTCATTCCCGGCGCATCGCCGCCGCTTGTTAAAATGCCGATTTTCACCTGTAAATACCTCCTATGCCATCATTCTGTGCTCTTCGCTCATCCACTTCATTCAGAACAGGCTTTGCCATTCTGAGCGCCCGCTTGACTGACAGGAAAGGAGCGAAGAAACTAAACCTTGTGGATTGCTCGGGCTGCCACCCTTGCAATGAAACTTACACGCGTACGTATTTATTACGTTTACTATAATATTCCCTTATACGGGAATGCTTCCCCCTTATACATAGTTTATGCAAATTTGTATTGTTTTTCATTAAAAAGTTTTATGCAGGTATTTACAATATCAGTATCAAAGGCGCTCTCCCTTCCGTTTGCGATAATTTCAAGGGCATTCTCTATTCCAAGGGAAGGCCGATACGGTCTGTGGGAGGCAACCGCTTCTACCGTATCCGCAACGCCGATTACTTTTGCTTCTGGGATAATTTCACTATTCGATAAATTGTTTGGATATCCGGAGCCATCCAGGCGTTCATGATGTTGCTGTATAATCTGGGCGATTGGCCATGGGAATGTAATTTCTTTTAAAATATCGAAACCCACCTGGGGGTGATTCTGAATAATTTTAAATTCTATGTCAGAAAGTTTTCCGGGTTTGCTGAGAATTTCGGCAGGCACACATATTTTTCCGATATCGTGGATAAGTCCGCCTAAAAATATGCCGTCTGTTTGTTCAGAGGGAAATCCCATCTCGACGGCAATGGAACGGGCAAGCTCGGCGACTCGCAGTTGATGCCCGGCCGTATAAGGATCTCTGGCTTCTGCCATATGAGATAACGCGCTTATCATACCCCCATAGGATTTTTGGAGGGTGTCCGCACTTTTCTTCAGCAAGGCATCCGCCAATTTGCGAGGGGTAATGTCTCTTATCACACTTACTGCATGCCATTTATTGCGTATTTTGAACGAGGAAAGCGAGAGTTCGATGGGAAATACCGTATTATCCTTCCGTTTTGCGCACAGTTCTGCGGTTTTACCAATTAAATTCCCCTCTCCTGTTTTTTTGAATTGTTTTATACCTTCTAAATGTGCATTGGCGTACTTTTTCGGCATGATTGTATCGCACAGCCCCTGCCCAATAAATTCGCTATTTGAATAGCCAAAAAGTTTTTCCGCGGATTTGTTGGCATAGGTAATAATGCCTCTGCTGTCTATTATAATTATAGCATCATTTATGGTGTTGCTGATCGAAAGGAGCCTTTCTTCACTATCATGAAGTTCTTCTTCTTTATGGATTAGTTGATGCGCCAAACGTTCGGAATACAGAGAAGCAATTTCTTTCTCATCATTATTCGGTACTATTGCTTTATTAAGGGCAAATTCCCTTTTTTCAGACTCATTTATCACCTCTTTTATTATTGAGAGTAATTTCTTTGGTTCCACAGGCTTTCGAACGAATCTGGCGGCGCCTATTTTAAGAGCGAACTCTTCGTCCTCTTTGCGCTTGTACGCCGCAGAATAAAAGATAAAGGGAATATTCCTCCCGTTACCGTCTTCTTTTACCGTTTGACAAAACTTGAACCCATCCATAACCGGCATAAATATATCAGAAATAATAAGGTCAAATTTTTTGTCCGCTATCTTCTTGAGGGCTTTTTTCCCATTTTCCGCTATTGTGGGATTATCCCCGTGTCCCTTTAACAGAGTTTTTAACAAGACACGGCTATCGTTGTTATCATCAACGATAAGGATAGTGTGCTTTTTGTTATTTGTTCGTGGTTGTTGTGTGCATATTGATTTTTTCACAGATTAATTCCCCATTTAAAACAATTTTTTCATGTTGTAAAAAAGGATAATCAACTATGTCAGTTTTTATAACACTTTAGTTTTTTTTGAAAAATTGCCCATGCCTTAACTCCATGCTTCAGCATGGGGTTAAGGGGAAAAACAATCGTTGGCTTCAGCCCTGAGGTAAAGTTAGCCCAATATCTTTCACTGTACCAGAAGGTCATGGCTAAAGCCGGTGTATTTGTTGTGGATATCTCCGCACTAAAGTGCGGAGTTAATGGAGGTGAAATTTGCTCCATGTATCAATATTAGAGGTACATTATAAAATAAGGGAAATCGAAGTCTTTTTCAAAATGTTAAAGTGTTACCAGTTTTTTGAATTAGGTAATTACAATAGAATAGCAAAAATAATACCCATACTAATATTGGATATATTGCGGGACAGAGGATGGCATTATTAAATACGGATGTATTCGTAAGTGTTTGTATATTTATTGTTTACAGAATAATCATGGGGATCTGTTGCTATGAGACAATCTTGTCACGGTATGAATTATCCCAGTTTTGTGACACACCCAGTGTGCCAACAATGTCACACTTTTTCCCTAATCTAAAAATATTGTCTTCTCTGTACGAAAGCACATTTTGCGATAATGCAAAAAAGAGTGCCTTCCTCCAATATCAGGAATTATAAGGAAAGCAATGGGTTTTGCCTGTTTTTCTTGTTTTTAGAATGGAAGATTTCGTCATTTTAAATCTACAAACCCAGTTTTATATATTTTGCACACATGTATGAATAGATGAAGAATTTCAAACGTGTAAATAAAGTTTTAATACTTCAAACGGGGTAGTATTATTTTTAAGAAAATAAATAGTAACCATCGTTGTATATTAATGTTAGCATTGTTTTTCAATGTTCAGAAAGTGGAGTGGCATTACGAAAATTATATAAAAGTGTGTCATTTTTGGCACACTTGGCACATTGCCGAGTGTGACACAAAATTCATCTTGTGCCATATAGCATCACGTTTTTTTTTGCAAAATTTTTGGAATATGAGAATATGTACCTTACGAGTTCACAAATTGTGATTTTAGTTGTAGAGCGAAGATCATCTTCGCTTACTTTATATAGGTATTGGCGAAGCGGCACTTCGCGCTATATTTTGTAACTCCTGAACTCGTAAGGTAGATAAATGATTTGTTTTATGAACGGAGGGAAATATTTTGGAGAAACAGTGGCGCTACAATAGTAAGCATTCGTAAATTACTGTCCGGAGGTTAACAGGCAGTAACAGAGGAAAATGTTTAACAAAACTACCCTTCGATAATAAGCAATAACCCGCAATCAGGACATTCTTTGGCATTTTCCCCGACGCAATAACCGCACGCCGGGCATTTCCCCTCTGCCTCCCATTCCTGTGAAGCTTTGATTTCGGGATATTTTTCCACATGAAATTCCTCTATACAGGCATGCGCCTTCTGTGCATCATCTTTTTGCACCAGGAGGAGGTATCTGCATCCGCATTTTCCCGTATTACAACCGGGGACAAGCGTTGCTTTTGATTCTATACCTGCCTCGGACAGCAGTTGAGATAATTCCTTAATGCCGCCCTTTTCGTCTTCTCTGATAGCAATCCATTCGTTATTGTTATCCATGATTCCCCCGTTTTTTTAATTGTCTGCAAAAAACCACAATGTCTGCTGCAAAACTACCCTTGCAAATATGCGCTTCTTGATATCGCAGTCCAGCTTATGGTATAAAAATTATGAATTGATATCCATTAATTTTTCTCGTTGAGAGTTGCCACAGGGCGGGACGTGTCCGTTATCCATTCGCTCCATGATCCTGCGTAGAGTACGCCGTCACCCAGTCCCGCATGATACATTGCAAGAAGGTTGTGGCATGCAGTCACTCCTGATCCGCAATAGAAAATAGCATGATCAGGCGCAATATTCCCTAACAAGGACTTGAACCGCTGAGATAATTTTTCACGGGATAACATTCTTCCTTCCGCGTCGACATTTCCGGCAAAGGGCGCACAAATTGCATTGGGAATATGTCCCGCTACCGGGTCTATCGTTTCGTTAAGTCCTTTAAAACGCTCCGGCGAACGGGCGTCGAGAATCCGATATGAGCTATCATTGAGGATATTCACTACCTGCATGGCATTTACAAGCATACGGGGGCGCGGTTTTGGAATAAATGTGCGCGGGTTGCGTTTATGCACTTCACCGGTTGCAGGGAATCCTGCCTTCAACCAGTGTTTCCAGCCTCCGTCAAGAACGGCAACATGGTCATGCCCCAGCCACCGCAGCATCCACCAAAGCCTGGCTGCAAACGCGCCTGTTGCATCGTCATACACCACTACGTGCGTATCGCCGTCAATGCCCCGGCGAGAAAAGGTGTTTACTAATGTCTCAACTTCAGGAAGAGGGTGTCTCCCGGTTTTTCCCGGAATGATCCGGGCAGAAAGGTCTTCGTTGAGATGCACGTACAGGGCATTCGGGATGTGAGCGGCGGAATAATCCCGCCTGCCCCGCTCACTGTCTTCCAGAGAAAAGCGACAATCAATGATAACCCGGTTTTTATTGTTTATTTGTGTCGATACATCCTGCGGAGAAATAAGCGTTGTATACATAGTTGTCCTCTTTATTCAAATCTCATTTTTGAAGAAAGGTCTTTACGATTTTTGCTTTAAAAAACCTGAAAGGGAAAAGCATGGATACTCTCTTTTGATATTCCTGATACTCTCTGCCGAATTCCCGAACGAGTTTCTTTTCTTCCAGTAATGTTCCTGTAATCAGGTATATTGTAAGAACGCAATTGGCAATAAATCCGGACAGGTACAAATCCCTTGCCCAGAGAAATAAGATCATTGCCAGATACCATGGATGCCGTGTGATGCCGAGAATGCCTGTTGCGTCAAATGCACCGGATTGCGCCAATACGCCGTGTGTGTTTCCCGTTTGTATTTGCCGAATACCGCATAGTTGTAAGAGGTCGTAGCGTTTTGCGCCCGCAAAAAATAATGAGACCGCAATAATCAGCAAAACTATCTGCAAGGGAAAACATATCCCACTCCACTGAAAGAGCAGCCTGCTCTCAATCGACCTATTATAAAGAACAGCAGGGATGGCAGTGGCTATTGCGGCAAGATTAAAGAGCAAGCGATAATAACGGGATTTTGTCTTCAGAAGATGCATCAGATATTTTGACACCGTTATCGATGCAGTCACGCTGTGTAACGAACACCAGGCAGTCCATAATAGTATAAGGAAAAGATAATTCATTGTTATCGCGAGGGGAATGGTTGCAATCTTACGGAATAATTTTACACTTCGGCATTTATCATATCCAGGTCCGAGTGTGTAACCTCCCACTTTTGATAAAGATTTTCGAGTTCTTCTGTGACAGTTTTGTATTGCTTGTTAATAATAATGGGTCTCTCCTTGTCATTATTATTATAGAGTTGAGGATCCAAAAGTATTTGGTCCAGTTCCTGTTTTTGTGTTTCCAGCGAGGAGATTCTTTCCTCGATTTTCTGAAGTTCCTTTTCCAATTTTCTTCGTCTTGCGTTTTGTTCCTTTTTCTGCAAAAAGAGCTGCTTTTGGGAGGTCATTTCAGGTGGGTTTGCTTCAGGGGCAATCTGCGTCACGGTTTTATTTGTTTCCGACCGTAATTCCGCTTCTCTTTTCTCTATAAAATCCCTAAAACCGCTTAAATGAACAAAAAGTTTTCCTTCTTTTAACTCATACACCTTTGAAACCAGCCCGTCCAGAAAGTCTCTGTCGTGAGAAACAATCAAAAGACTCCCCGGATAATTCAGCAATGCTTCTTTAAGCACTTTTTTTGTAGTAATATCGATGTGATTTGTCGGTTCGTCCAGCACGAGAAAATTTGCCGGTTTTAAAAGGATTTTTGCAAGGCACAGGCGCGATTTTTCACCACCACTCAGAACATTTACGGCCTTAAACACATCGTCACCGGAAAAAAGAAACGCCCCCAGAAGATTTCTCACGAGGGGGAGCATGGAAAATGGCGCGATGGATTCAACTTCCTCAAGCACCGTATTGGTCCCCTGCAGGCTTTCAGCGGTTTCCTGGGCAAAGTAATCGGCAAGGACATTGTGTCCTGTAGTGACAGAGCCAATCTGAGGATTGCTCATACGGTTAATAATGCGCAATAATGTGGATTTCCCGGAACCATTCTGGCCGACGAGCGCAACCTTTTCTCCCCGCTCGATGGAAAGGCAAATGCCCTCAAATATCCATTTTTCATCGTATTTGTATGAAATATCTTTCACGTCAAGGACATTTGCGCCGCTTTGTTTTGCCGGAGGGAACCTGAAGGTGACCTTTTGAACCGTATTTTCCGGCAATTCCTCCTTTTCCATTTTTTCAAGCATCTTGATGCGGCTTTGCACCTGCGACGCCTTTGTGTTCTTTGCCCGGAATCTTTCGATAAATCTCTCTACTTCTTTAATCTTCTTCTGCTGATTGGTATAGCGGGAAATTTGCAGCTCGCGCCTTTTTTCCTTTTCGGATTCATAAAAAGAGTAATTGCCGTGATATTCACAGATATTTCCTTTCTCCAATTCCCATATTTTTGTGACATTGCGGTCTAAAAACGCCTTGTCATGGGAAATAAGAATCAAACCCGCGTGTAATTCCCTGAGATACTGTTCAAGCCAGAGGATAGAATCTACGTCGAGATGGTTTGTAGGTTCGTCCAGAAGGAGGATATCCGGTTCCTGTAACAATAACCTGGAGAGGGCGACGCGCATCTGCCATCCGCCGCTCAGGGCTTCGATATTTTTCCCGAAATCGGACACCTTGAAACCGATGCCTTTTAATACCTTTTCCGTTTCCGCGTCGATTTTGTTTGCGTTTACCACCGACAACTGATGCTGCAGATGTGTATACCGGTCGAGGAGTTCCTGACGGTCGTCATCGGCAAGGGAAGGGTTTTCCAGCTTAGTATGTATCGTATCGATTTGATCTTTCAGATGATGTATGGTTTCAAAGGCAGAACTTGCCTCTTCAAAGACAGTTCTTTTTTTGAACGCAAAACATTCCTGAGGAAGATATCCTAATTTGGCATCTTTAGCACAAATAACATTGCCTGAAGACGGCTCAATATGTTTGCAAACAAGTTTAAAAAAGGTTGATTTCCCTGCGCCATTAGGCCCGATTAGCCCGATGCGGTCATTCAGCCGAATTTGCAGAGAAATGTTGTCGAAAATAACTGTAGAGCCAAAATTCAAACAGACATCATGAAACCGGATCATTCATTACCACCATTTCCCTTTTCCATTAACAGTTTAAAAAATACTATGGTATAAATTTACCACAATAATGCCGGATTTTCCATTTTATACGGAAATCCGATAATGGTATACAATAGAAACTGCCGTTCCAAAAGATAAAAAGAAATAATTGATTGATGTTCCGTGCGATGTTTTGCTTCTTGTGAGAAATAATGTAAAATAATGACACCGGAATTTTCAGATGTGATGATTCCGGTGCCGCAGATGTTATCAAATAACAAAATTTGTCTTGAAAGGTCGCAAAAATGAGAAAAATACCACGGACGATGAGCACGCAACACCCCGATAATGTAGCCATGCCGTTTTTTACGGAAGGAACGCCTTTTCGCGGTGAAGATGAAATAAAAGAGGCATATTATGTGTTTTCTCATTTGCGATGTGATGAGCAGATGTGGGATTGCGAGGGAAAGGAAGTGGACGAATTTGTTATTAAAAAACTCATTACACGGTATGAAAATTTTTTCAAGAATAATAGAATCGGCAAGGATCTTTTTATTACCCTGCGCGCGCCGAATCCCGAGTATGAAAAAAGCGAGGCAAAAATACTCCTGGAAACCCTTGAAAGCGCTCCCCGTTCCTATGATACCGCCAAGTTGTTTTATGGTGACGGCACAATTCCGCCCATATTTGAAGTTATTCTTCCCATGACTACGAATACGGCAATTATAAACCGGGTATATTATTATTACCGTGATTTTGTGGTCGGAAAACAGCACAAGAAATGTTTCAGCGGCGATATTACCATAGGAGAATGGATCGGCGAGTTTATGCCGGAGACCATTGAGGTTATCCCTTTGGTGGAAGATATTCAATATATGCTTTCTGCCGATTCCATAGTGCAGGAATATTTGAAAGACAAACATTTTCCCTATCAGCGGGTATTTCTCGGACGTTCTGATCCGGCGCTGAACTATGGTTTTCTGCCTGCCATACTTGTGGTAAAAATTACCTTGCAGAGATTACATGCGTTGCAGGAAAAAATCAGGATTCCCATCTATCCTATTCTCGGAGTGGGCTCCAATCTTTTCAGGGGAAATATGACGCCATTAAATGTAGACGAATGCCTGAATGAATATCCGAGTGTTCAGACGTATACCATACAGTCCGCCTTTAAGTATGACTACGATGAAGAACTTGTCAGAAAGGCCATTGAAACAATCAATAACCGTGAAAGGAAGCCTCCGGTGGTGATTGACGAAAAAATCGCCCTGGACATTACAAAAAGATTGTCGCATGCCTACCGGGAGCAAATTAAAGAACTCGCGCCCTTAATCAGTGAAATAGCGCGGTTTGTTCCCCGAAGAAGGATGCGTAAACTGCATATAGGGCTTTTTGGCTATTCGAGAAGCGTGGAAGGGATAACCCTGCCGCGGGTAATCTCCTTTTGCGCCGCACTGTATTCTATTGGGTTGCCTCCCGAATTGCTGGGGTTGCATGCCCTTACGGAGAATGACCTGTCATTCCTTGCCGCAGCGTATCCGGCTTTCTTTGAAGATATTTCAACGGTGGCATCGTATTATAATGAAGACGTTAAAAAACTGATTTCTCCGAAAATTGCGAGAGATATCGAAAAAGTATTGAATATGACAACTTATGTGGAAAATATCCTGCACAGCGAACATACCACGCAGATTATCGAGGCGGTACTTGCAAAAAAAGAAGAGACCATCACGGAAAATATTATTGCCGCAGGGAAAGTGAGGGGGTTTCTGGGATAATATTTATGATGAGAAAATGCAGAAGAATGGTGTTGAAATAATGTTGCTAAGAGTTTTTCGACATTGGCTTATTTTAAAATTTTTATAATGGCATCCTGAAAAATGGTAAAATCTTTCAGATTCTTTCTTAATATACTAATAACAATTGCAGCATCTATCGTGTCATAATGATGGACCACTATATTTCGAAATCTTGCCATTTTTGACATAATGTTGAAAAGTTCTTTGCTTATAATGTTATTTTCATAAAGAACTTCAAAAGTTTCCGCGTAACTTTTCGGAACACGATATTCTTTGTCAGAAATAATATGATTTGCAATATCAGTACAAGTTTCTATCAATATTTGAAGAGTCCTTTCAACGATGCGTTGTGTTTTCCAATCGTTTGAATATTTTTCAAGAGAAATATTTGCAAATTCCTCAAGCTGTTTTATATATTGATCGATTTCACTCAATTTTCTCAGTATAAGAGCCTTATCTACCAATCAAATATCTCCGTTTTAGAATTTCCCATTCCTTTATAGAAAAATCAAAATACTTTCTCAATGTAAGTGACTCAAAATTGTGCCTCAAGAACGGTTGTTTGTCCGCTAAGATTATTTTATTTTCAATTATTCTTGCAGCAAGCGGAAGCGGTGCGGTATTTAAAATAACCAAATCTATTTCATCTGTTTCTAAAATATTTATAAAATGTCCCACAATTTCCAGCTTGTCCTCCGGCAATGAGGATGTATCTGAAAGGTACACCGCAATATCCACATCACTTAATGGTGTTTGTTTTCTCTGTGCTAAACTGCCAAAAAGATAGGCAAATAGTATCTTGGGGTTTGATTCCAAATAAGAACGTATTTCAGGCAGCAACTTATGTATATCTTCCCGTATTGTATCAACCTTAATCATATTGATTTTTCTCTTTAAATAATAAAGAAAACCCTCTATACATTTAAGACAAATAATTGCGGATTTTTAACTACAGGGGCGAACGTTGTTTTGAGTGGAGAACCTATTCTTCAATAAACTTTCTCAGAGTGTACAAAAACTTGTATGTCTTATCAACAGGTTATTTTATCATTATTGGTATTTTAATATATCTAAAGCGTGGGTAGCTATTCACGTTTATCGCAATTTTTTCATGCAACAGCAACAAATTATTAGTAAAATTCTATTGTGCTATTTAACAAGCGTTTTAGCGACATAAGAAGGCATAGACAAATAGCCAATTTACTTATAAAATATGTACACTGCCGGTAGAATCTTTTTGGATAGCACGATATCCGTTTTTTAATATCGATGCCGGAATCCATTGGAAGTAATATAGAACTATACGGTTGAATGAAAATGTATCGCAGTCGTTTTACCAATGCAGCGCTGATAAGGAGAAAAATATGAAGCTTTTAAGTGTAAGAAGTATTTGTTCTTTCTCTTTTATGTTTTTTATGTTGCTACATTTTTCCGGCTGCCAGACAACGTATTACAACTCGATGGAAAAACTGGGTTATAATAAAAGGGAAATGCTTTCAAATAAAGTAAAAGACGCAAGAAATATCCTGCAGGAAACAGATGAACAATTTAAATCGGCGCTGGTCGAATTCAGATCGGTTGTTACTCATGATGGCGTGACGTATGAAGAAAAATACAACAGGCTGAAAAACGGATATGAAAAATGCCGTGAAAAATCATTATCGCTTAGTAAAGGAATCAAGGCGGCAGAAACGGTAGCTGAAGCGATGTTTACCGAATGGGAGGTTGAATTAGAACAGTATGTAAATAGTTCGCTGAGAGAAAGCAGCCAGAGAAAATTAATACAAAAGAGAAGGCAATTTCAACATCTTATAGAATCCATGAAATACATTGAGCGGAAATTAGACCCCGTGCTTGTCGATTTCAGTGATCAGGTGCTGTATTTGAAGCATAACCTGAATACCCAGGCGATCATTACCATGCAGAAGGAACTTGTTATGTTTGAGGATGAGGTCATTTCCCTGATAAGAGAGATGTCCATTTCCATTGGAACTGCCGATACGTTTATCAGTTCGATCGTCGAATAACGATGCGATAAACAGATATTTCCCCGATGGAACTGCATGGGAATTACAGATAGCGCGTTTCCGGCAATGGCCATCGGGTTAGCTATGTTATACCCCATACCTCCTCCGGCGGAGATTTTGCATTTATTACCCACACAGCTCAATGCCATCAAGTTAAGGCAGGGCGGATTAAGGGGGAGCATTCCCGATTTTTGCAACTCATCATTTATAGTATGCTTCGACTCCGCTCAGCATGACCCGAACTGTCACCCTGAGCGGAGTCGAAGGGTTGAGTTTCTCAGTGAGATGAGGAACTTTTCGTATTTGGCAGAATATACGCTAATTGTTTTATTACAATAAATCGGGAATGCTCCCGATTAAGGCGTTGTTTTTTATACCGAATCCACCAATAACGTGCTAAATAATAATCTTCTTCCCTTCTCCCAGTTTTGCGTTGGTGAGTTCTTCAAGAAGCTCGTTTACCCTTGGCGCCATGGAGGTGGGATCGAAGACGACGCCGTCCTGCATAAGCGCATTTTCAAATAACTGGTTGATAATTTTACCGATAAGCGGCTGATTGTCCGGGGTTTCGTTCATCCGTGCCAGGTTTTGAATCATCTTGTTTTTCCGGTTAATTTCCATGATCTTCTTGGACATCTGATAATTCTTGTCCATCATGTGGATAAGTTTCTGTACATGAACGCTTGGTGAGAAGTCAGGGTTTACAAGGCAGCATGGGCTGTCGCTCAGCCGGTGAGATTCCTTAACGTCCGTTACCTTGTCTGCCAGGGTGACCTTCATGGTCTTTAAAAGATGTTTAAATATTTCATCATAGTTTTTCGGCTCCGAAGACGTGTCAACAATCCCCTTATCGGCGTCTTTCAGTACGTCCAGGTTTGCCTGATCCGCCGACCTGATTGGTTTTTCTTCGAATTTGTCGAGGCCTGACAGGAGAAATTCATCGTTGGGGTCGGTTAGATATAATACTTCCACCTGCTTTTTCCTGAATATTTCCAGGTAGGGACTTTTTTCGATTGTGTCCCTGTTCACGGCGGTTATATAATAGATTTCCTTCTGTTCCGGTTTCATCCTTTCCGTGTATTCTTTCAGGGAAACCAGTTCATTGGCGTCCTTGCAATGCGAAGAATTAAACCTCATTAACTGCGCCAGCGTTTCTCTGTTCTCAAAATCAAAATGAACCCCTTCTTTTAATATTCTTCCGAATTGTTTCCAGAAGGTTTCGTACTTTTCCTTATCATTTTTTGCGATATCCTGGAGAAGTCCCAGAACTTGTTTTACGAGTATGCTTTTCATCTTCTGGATAACACGGTTGTCCTGAAATGTTTCCCTCGAAATATTCAGGGGAATATCGGAAGAATCAACCACGCCGCGGACGAATCTCAGATATTCAGGCAAGAGCGTTTTGCAGTCTGCCTGAATGAGGATTTTGTTGCAATACAGTTGAATTCCATGTTCCAGTTTCTTAAGCATGACCGATTCATAATTTGACGCCGGACAATAGAGAATGCTGTAAAACTGAATGGGCGCTTCGGCGGAGGTGTGCAGATGGAAAAGGGGTTTTTCCTCTGTGTTTGCAATAAACTTATAAAACTCTTCATACTGTTCCGCAGTGACATTCTTTTTTGGTTCTTTCCATATAGCGGTAATCTGATTTGCTTTTTCGCCGCTTACGAGGATGGGAAAACTTACGAAGTTTGAATATTTCTTAATGATGGAGGATATTCTCGTTTTGTCGGTATATTCTTTTTCTTCTTCCTTTAAATGAACAATGATTTCCGTGCCGCGTTTTTCTTTTTCTATCTGGTGCATGAAGTATTTTCCGGTGCCGTCTGACCGCCATTCAAAGGCCGGTTCCCCTTTTTTGTATGACTTTGTTCTGATTCTTACTTCATCGGCCACCATAAACACGGAATAAAAACCCACGCCAAACTGCCCGATTACGTTTGAATCCTTCTTTGCTTCCTCGGATAAAGTTGAAATAAATTCAAGAGACCCCGATTTTGCGATGGTTCCCACGTTCTTTATAATTTCGTCCTTTGTCATTCCGATGCCGGTATCGGATAGGGTAAGGGTTTTATTTGCCTCGTCCATTTCAATATTAATTTCAAGGGGCAGGTCTTTCCCTTCATAGTCCTCATTGGTAAGCGAATGAAAACGCAGTTTCGTGAGAGCGTCAGACGCATTGGAAATAAGTTCCCGCAGGAATATCTCTTTATGTGTATATAATGAATGTGAAAGAATATGAAGTAATTTTTTTATTTCCGCCTGGAATTCAAAACTTTCGTCTTTTTTTGCCTCTTCCGCCATATATTTGTGCCTCTCCTGTAAAATAATTTTACCAATTAATTATTATGTAGTTATTCAATCAAAAGTGTTACAAAAATTTCTTATGCATTATTTTCCAGCACATAGAAAAAGTAATTCCATCTTTTTTTTATCTGATTTTTTTTAGAAACGTTTCGCTATCTTTTTTGTGAACAACGGCAAGGATGATGACCTCTTTGGAATGGATTCGATAATAAATCCTAAAATCACCGCTTCGCAGACGATACAGTGGCGGATCAAAGTTTGTTAGTTTTCTTATTCTGTTTTTACCTAAAGGAAAGGGAAATGCTTCTAAATAGGTTTTTATATCGGTTGCCAGTTGAAGGGCTTTGTCAATCTCAAGCTTTTCAATTTCTTTTTGGGCAGAGGGACTGAATAAAACTTTAAACCTTTTTTGTTCCACGTCGTTTTTCCAACTTTTTTATCATAGCATCAGCGGTGATTCCACCCTCAACCGTGTATTCTGCGTAAGCCTCTTCAATTCTCCTTTTGAAAGCCGGATCATTTTCTATAAGATAATCGGCAAGGTCTTCTTCTGTTATATGATGCAAAACGGCAACCGGCTTGCCGTAAGCCGTGATTATTATGTCCTCATTTTCAGACTCTCTGAGAATATCCATAGTGCTGTGTTTTAGTTCTTTTACTCCCGCAAAACGCATAGTCTCTCCTCCTTTGCATTCGGCCATTAAGTTTAAAGTTGCACAATAGTGTAACCATGCATAAGGCTGTATGTCAATAGTAAAATTAGAGTATACAAAAGACGCACAAATAGGTAAAAAATTGTTTTTATTCTTTCTCTGTTCGCAAACCGTATTTTTTCATCTTGTTGTAAAGTGTTCTGCGGTTTATGCCAAGTAATTGCGCCGCTTTTGACTTGTTTCCGCCGGTTTTTTCCAATATTTGAACAACCGTGTCCCGATCATTTTCCTTCCTGATTTTCCCCTGAGGAGAAATCTCCGCCGATCTGATATTTTTAAGTTCGCTGGGGATATAATTCAGTGTGATAATGGGGTCATTGCATATGGCAAAGGCATATTCCAACGTGTGCGAAAGTTCTCTGATGTTGCCCGGCCAATGATAGTCCATAAACAATTTCAGGACATCTGATGATAATGACCTGATGTTTTTGTTGAATTTATTATTAAACCTTTCTACGAAGTGTTCCACCAGCAGAGGAATATCCTCCTTCCTGTCCCTGAGCGCCGGCATGGCAAGTTCCGCTACTTTCAACCGGTAATACAAGTCTTCCCGGAACTTTCCCATTTTTACCTTTTTCCGAAGATCCTGGTTGGTTGCGGCAATAACCCTGACGTCTACTTTGACAGAGTGAGAATCTCCGACCCGTTCAAATTCCATATCCTGAATTACCCTCAATAAGCGCAGTTGCATCATTTCGGAAATATCGCCTATCTCATCCAGAAAAATAGTGCCTCCATTTGCCATTTGGAATCTGCCGATTCTGTCGTTTACCGCCCCCGTGTATGCTCCCTTGACATGTCCGAATAGTTCACTTTCAAGCAAATTGTCCGATAATGCCGCGCAATTTACCACAACGAAAGGTTTTTTCTGTTTCTGTTTGTAATAATGCAATGCTTCAGCCACCAATCCTTTTCCGGTGCCGCTTTCTCCGGTGATCAGGACCGTCGTTTGAATAGAGGAAAGGGCTTCAATAAACGAGAAAACCCTTTTCATCTCATGGCTTTTGCCAATGAGATTATAAAGATCCTGACGTTGCTGCAGGTCATTTTCCAGCGCAGCCAGGCGGGTTTCATCCCTGACGACCAGGACGCAGCCGTTAAAAGTATCATGGGCATCAAAAAGGGGATACGTCGCTATGCTTGCCACCTGTCTTGGTCTGGCAGTGTTGTTGCATTCAAACCGAATAAATTCGGCAGGATCCTTTGTGCTGACGGTTTTGGTGAGGGCCTCGAGACATTTTCCTCCGCACCTGTCCAGAAAAGAATCAAATCTTTTCCCTTTCGTCTCATCATTACAGGGAAATCCGCAGATATTTTCGGCAGCCTTATTGAGTTCAACGATCTCCAGTTCTTTGTTTACCGTAATAATTGCCTCTTTGATGCTCTTCAGGATTGCCTCAAGGTTTGACCGGTATTTTATATTTTCATCAACGATTTTTTTATGCTCCAGGGCTTTTTTGATGGTGCGCAAAAGGGTTTCGTTTTTTATCGGCTTGGGCAGATAATCATATGCGCCCATTCGCACAGCTTCGGAGGCAGTTTCAACGGTCGGGTATCCGGTGATAAAAATCACCGGACTGGTAATGTTGCTTTCCTTTGCCTTTTTTAACACTTCCAAGCCGGAATCGGAGCCAAGGATAATATCCGTAAGTATCAAATCGAAATTTTTCTGCGCGATCATATCTCTCGCAGCATTAATATTGTTTACGATGGAAACGTTATATCCCTCTTCGGACAGTAATTTTTGCAGCGTAAAAGTGATAATGAATTCATCATCAACAATAAGAATTTTTGGCTTCATAGTTTGTTTGTGCCCTCTTCAAAAAAATCACGCCCCCCCTTTCAGGTAATAAAGCTCATATGCCGGGCGGCAGGGTAATTATTACTTTGGTAAATTCCCCTTCTTTGCTGTCAATCTCCATTGTGCCGTCGTGTGCCTTTATAAGTTTTTCGCAGATGTTCAAACCCAGCCCGGGACTTTTTTTAAATGATTTTGTAGTAAAGAAAGGAACCATCACCTTTTTTATATTATTTGCAGGTATTCCGCACCCATGATCGTAAAATACGATTTGAGCGTGATTGATGCCTTTAAGCGTTATCGTTTTACCGGATATCTCAAGAATTTTATTCTGATCCGAATGGGGATGTTTTTCATTGAGCGCATCCCGCGCGTTGCTGATAAGATTCAAGAATGCTTCCTGTAATTGCTGAGGGTATCCAATAAGCTTCGGCATGTCTGCGGGAAAGCAAACATTGATGCGGATGCCTTCCTTTTTCATTACTGCTCCCACAAGGGCAAGCAGGTCTGAGATTATTTCCCGGATATCGCAGTTGATTTTCATCACATTTTTCAATTCGACAAATGAAAGAAGGCTTTTTGTCATGGAAACAATGCGGTCGGATTCTTTGAGTATCAACCGGACAAAATCAGGGTTTATATTTTTGTTTTCTGCGGATTCTTTGTGTATTAACTGAGCGCAGTTAACTATTCCATATATGGGATTGTTAATTTCGTGCGCTATGCTTGCCGCCAGTTCTCTGAATTTTTCCATCTGGCCGTTCCGCATGGATTCTGTCTGCGCTATCACTTCATCGGTAATATCGGTTGCCGCCATGATTACTTTGCGGGATGTGTTATCTTTTTCCTCTGCCGGAAATACCTTTACATTGATAAACCGGTTGTTGAGCGCGGAGAATTGCAGGCTTTCCGGCACCCCGGTATGAAAACATTTTATTGCCGGACATTCGGCGCAGGGGGTAGTGCGGTTAAACCACAGTTGATAACAATACCTGCCTGTAATATCAGGCAGTTCTTTCCCGAATAGTTTTGCGGTTGCATTGTTTGCCCATAAGACTTTTAATTCTCCGGAAAGTAAAATTATCGAGGTATCAAGCGCCTCCACAAAAGAGCGGAACTGCCGGGAAAGTCTTTTTGCAGTATTTTCGCTTTTACGCAGTTTTATTTCCAATCGTTTTCGCTCCGTTATATCTTCCATGACAGCGACAGAGTGTGTGATAGTGCCTTCGCTGCTTCTGACAGGGGAAATTGAAACGGAAAACCAATAGCTTTTGCCATTTCTCTTCTTGTTGCGCAATTTGCCCCGCCATTCAATGCCGGATGTGACCGTATTCCATACTTGTGCATACGATTTCAGCGGTGTTTTGTCCGGTATAAAAAAAAAGAGATTTTGCCCGATGGCTTCTTCAAAGGAGTAGCCGGTTAATAGGGAAAATCCGGAGTTAACATATTCAATTTTCCCTTGGGTATCGGCAAGTATCATTGCGAACGGATTCTGTTCTATCGCGAAACATAGGCTCTCACTTAGTTTTTCTCTATTTTCCGTGCAGGTAAAATTCAACCATTATTCTCCTTTTCTTGTTTCTGCTATTGGCAGCGTAATTTTAATCTTTGTAAAATGTCCTTCACGGCTTTCAATTTCTAATGTGCCATTATAATTGTTAATAATGTCATTGCAAATACTCAGTCCCAACCCTGTTCCCTTTCCTTTTGGTTTTGTGGTGAAAAAAGGCGTCAGCGCTTTTTCCAATTTGTCATGGGGTATTCCGGCGCCCCTGTCATGAAAAACGATTTTTATATGCGGCGCTTCGTTCAATAGTATTTCCGATGCGGTGATATCAATAATCTTGTTTTTGTGCTGATTGGGATATTTTTCATTCAGGGCGTAACGGGAGTTGTTAAGAATATTTAAAAAAACCTGCTGTATTCGCTGCGGATGAACGATAATTTTTGGCAAATTTTCAGGAATGCGTATTTTCAGATTAATACCCTCCTTTCGCATAATTGTTCCGCTGAAAGTAAGGGTATCGGCAAACAATTCATGTACGCTGCACTTGATTTTTTCTTCATCCGTATCCCTGACAAAGGAAAGAAGGCATTTTGTTACATTTGCAATGCGTTGGGATTCTTTTATAATCATGTTTACCATATCATGGTCCATCTTTTTCCCTCGTAAGGAATCCATAATCAACAATTCGGCGCAATTAATCACGCCGTAAATGGGGTTGTTGATTTCATGCGCTACGCTTGCCGCCAGTTCTCCTATTGTGGCCAGTTGGCCCGCGCGCAGGGATTTTTCCCTTGCCAGCAATTCTTCCGTCATATCGCTGGCAACCATAATGACATGGTTGATTTTGTTTTCTTCCTCTTTTACGGGAAAGACTTTTATATCCCAAAACCGGTTATCCGGAGTAAAAAATTGCGTATTTTCCGTTTTTCCCGTTTGGAAGCATTTTTGAACAAGACAGCCTTCGCAAGGGACGGAGCGGTGAAACCATACATTATAGCACTGGTGTTCTTTTCCGTTATGAATCTTTTTTTCGAAGATTATTTTTGCGGCACGGTTTTCCCATAATATTTCCAATTCAGGGGAAAGCAGGATCAGAGGTTTTTCAATGGCGTCCAAAAGGGCGTTAAACTGGCTGGAAAGCTTTCTGTAGTTGCTTTCACTCTCAAGCAGCACTATTTCCATCTGCTTGCGTTCGGTAATATCCTCCTTCACCGCCAAAAAGTTTGCAATGACTCCTTCGGCATTTCTTACCGGCGAGATAAAAACGGATTCCCAGTAAAATTCGCCGGTCTTTTTTCTTGCGCATAATTCTCCTTTCCATATGTCGCCGGAAGCAACTGTTTGCCATAGCTGCCTGTATTCTTTAGACGATATCCCCTCCGGTTTCAGAAATTCTAAATGCTGCCCGAGAATATCTTCATTCGTGTATCCGGTAATTCCGGTAAATACCGGGTTTACATATTCTATGATTCCTTTCGGGTCGGTAATGATTATCACAGAGGGGCTTTGTTCAATGGCGCGGGACAGTTTGAGTATTTCGTTTTCGGCCTTTCTGCGCTCTGTGCTGTCAACGATATTTGCCACAAAGGCGGGAGAATGTTCAAACGTGGAAAGCTGCAAATTGACTTCAATGTTGTATAAGGTGCCGTCCTTCCTTCGGTGAACAGCCGAAAAATGTATATTCCCCTTTGCCCCCGTCCGGAGAGGTTCGATAAGTGTATCAAATGATTCTGAAGTAAATTCCGGTTTCAGGTCCAGCGGGGTAAGCCGCCTGAGTTCGGCAAGGGAATATCCTGTATTTATTACAGCAGTTTTGTTTACATGGATGAATAGGAGGGTTTTTGCATCAAATATGTATATTTCGTTTGACGAGTTATCCAATACCTCAGCAAAACCCATGATGAGGTCCGTGGCTAATTTTTGCTCCGTTATATCCTGAACGATGCCAAGAGAACGCAAAGGGATTCCCTGCGGATCATATTCCGTAGTACATTTTTCACGTACGAATTTGACAGCGCCGTCTTTCATCAGCAGGCGGTGTTCAATATCGTAGAGGGTTTTGTTTTTTAAGGAATCTGTATAAGCCGTGTTTACGCGTTCTCTGTCTTCGGGATGGACTGTTTCAAGAAATGCCTCATAGGAAGCCTTGAATTTTTTGGGATCTATATCGAAAATCCGGTATATCTCATCAGACCAATAGAGCGTGTTGGTAACAAGGTCTAATTCCCAATGGCCTAATTTTGCAATCCGTTCAGCCTGCTCAAGCCTTTGTTTGCTTTCCTGCAGTGATTTTATTAAATTACGGCGCTCAGTAATGTAATTCCATTCGCGAATAAACCTTCTGCAAATACGTGGCAAATCGGCAAACATTTCTTTCGACTTTACAAGGTAATCCAGCGCTCCGGCCTTCATTGCCCTGACGGCAGCCTGCTCATCGCCATAACCGGTCATGATTACTACCGGATAGGATAATTTTTCCTTGTTGCCGGGGATAAGTCCAATGCCCTTTCCATCGGGCAGATTATAATCGACTATCGCTATATCCGGAATACACTCTGCAACACGTTCTCTTGCCGCCCGGAGGGTATGCGCAACCGTAATGCTTACCTCATGGATGTGGTCTTCAAATGAACGAATGATTAATTCCACATGGGGCTTTTCGTTTTCGACGAGCAATATGTTCATCTTTTTTTGTGTCATAGGAATAACATTATAACAAAACAACTACATTGTAAAAGTCTCCAAAGGCCTAATTCATGTTTAGGAATTTCAAAGCTGTAGAACGAAGCGATTGCTTCGTTCGTGCGAAGTGGCACTTCGCTCTACATCTTTACATCGAAAAAGCTGCCGAAGGCCTAATTCATGTTCAGGAATTTCAAAGCTGTAGAACGAAGCGATTGCTTCGTTCGTGCGAAGTAGCACTTCGCTCTACATCTTTACATCGAAAAAGCTGCCGAAGGCCTAATTTAACGTTTAGGAATTTCAAAGTTGAGATTCTTGCGAGTTCAGATTTGTAATCCAATGTCATTAAGTTAAGGGTTGTATTTACGGCTTTCACTTAACACCGGCTGAACAGTTGCTTTACCTTAATAGTTTTTCAATAATAACGATATTGCCGCATAGTGCAGGGGCGAAGCATTTGCATAAATTGTCATAAATGCATTTATACCCAAACGGGCAAATGCTTCGCCCCCGCTTTTTATAAAACCAAATTACCTCTAAATCCAGATTTGTTTGACTATATGTTAGCTTTTTGAAAACGTAACAGTTCACCCCTTCCGGATTGTCCCGGTATTTGAAAAGGACCCACCCCTAAATCCCCTCCCGGGAGGGGATTTAGGGGTGGGTTAAAAGAAAAGTCGTTGGGATTTTTGTCTTTTAAAACCCAACCTGATTAAATTCCGGGTATTACTTTAGTTTTTTAAAAAACATGATTTCTCAGCTATTCTGCAACCCTGACAGAGTTTCAGAACCCTGTCAGGGTTAAACCGGTAAGCAAGATTTACCTTATGTTGTCACAGTTTTTCAAAAAACCAAAGTGATACAATCCCGGATTTTGTGTTGCTGAGATTCCATGTATCACAATTATCAGTATGATCCACACAAGCAAAAATTATTCCAAGGGCTTTTACGCAGAGAATATGAAAACAACGGCATAGGGCTATAGCCAAACAAAGGTTGCTGAATGTATTTTTATAGTATCTGCCAAATAGTATCTCCTCTTTATTGTTTCTTAAACCCGTTTTTGGGAAATATTCCCACTTTTGGGAAATTTCCCAAAGTGGGAATATTCTCACTTTTCTCCTGTATTTTTCTTCACTATAAAAAACTGTTTTACAACAAAAATCAAATACATGATTTTTTGCTCATCAATGTAAATACACAGTTTTGCGTAATCAAAACCGGTTCCTCAAAGAAAAATACATTTATGAGATTTCAGTGATTTTCGCTTTGGTATCCGAATTGCTAAGTCGTATCGGGTGTATCAATTCAACACCTATGGAATATATTCTTATATAAGTTTCGCATTTTTTGTCATTACCAGGGATGGGGAGAGTTGGGGGAACCCTGACAGGGGGGTCCGAACCCTGTCAGGGTTTGAAATCAATGGCTAATTTAATGTTCACAAGGAATTTAGTCAGAAAACGGTACCACACCCCTGAATCCCCTTGTAGAGACGCAATGCATTGCGTCTCCACGCTTCTCGTTTTCCCCTCTAAAAAGGGAGAGGGTGGCAGCGAATAGTTGTATCGGTTATTTTGCAGTGAGAAAAAATGATTTCAAAATTTAAAATTTTTCTGCCGAAGCAAATAAATCCTGCTGGAATTCTCACAAAACAGGGAAAACTGCAAGATCATTTCAAAGAATGGAATGACCGCTTTGGCAGCCTTAAAAAATTGATTGAAACATTGCAAAGCGGTTCGGAGGAGAAGTTTCTCCATATCGGACAGAGACTTCAGGAATTTGCCGCCGGTTCAAAAAAATTATCGGAAATGACGGAGGCTATCTCCCAGCTTGCCTCCGGGAAAGAAATCAACGATGCAATCGACGGGCTGAAAGAGCAGTTGGCAATAATGTCACGTTACTTTGGAAAGGAGAACGGAGCGTCAAACGGCGGCATGGAAAAACTCAACCGCATTATAGGGGCAACACACTGGCTGGAAACAACCTGTGATGAGTTTTCCCGCTTAACCAGGATGCTGCGGTTTTTAAGCATTTCCATTCGGATAGAAAATGCGCGCCTTGACCGGAGCAATACGTCAGGATTCCATGATGTTTCCGATGATGTAAAAATACTTGCGGATGAAATAGACGTTAAATCGGGCAATGTTATGGAAAACACAAAATCCCTGTCCGTTACCGTGCAAAGTTCCCTAGCAAAAACCGGGGAACTTACACATATACAAAAAAACTCTGCCGTAAAACTCCTCGAAGATGCCCAGGCAAGTCTGGTTTCATTGGTGGGGTTGAAGGAAAAATCATCGGACGTCTCTTCCCGGATTGCCGCCCGTTCCTCTGAAATATACAAAAATATCGGCAGCGCCGTTGCTTCGCTTCAGTTTCATGACATTACACGGCAACAACTGGAACACGTGAGAGATATCCTGAAAAATCTCCGGGAGAAACTGGAAAAGGCGGAGGAGGATCATGAGCAAATGACGCATGATCAGAATGCAGCGTTTGCGGGATGGATGGGAAAAGTCTGCAAGCTGCAATTTTCCCAGCTTCTTAACACAAAAAAAGAACTTGAGACGGCGGTTTGCGGCGTAATTGACAACCTCAGGGGCATCTCCCGCAATGCGATAAGCATGACCTCTGATATCAGGGAATTATCAGGCAATAATCATCATTCGGACAGTTCGCTCCTGTCCAGGATTGAAACAGGCATTGTTGCCTCAATCCGGGCATTGAGAGACAATGAAAAAATTGAAACGGAAATATCTGAATCCGTCCATGGCGCGGTTCACGGGTTGTCAGGGTTTATAAAGGAAATAGAGGAAATCAGCGCAAAGATTAAACTTATCGCCCTTAACGCCCAGGTAAGGGCGGCATGTGTGGGAGAGGAGGGAAAAACGTTCGAGGTGTTGGCGGAGGAGATTCAAAGGCTTTCGTCAAATGCAAGAGAACAAACCACGAATGTGCTTGAAAAACTCCAGTCCGTCATTGCAGACAACTCATTGTCTGTTAAAAACGGCAAAACTCATGACAGCATGGCGAATACCCTTGAACATATGCTGGGATCACTCAATAAGGTAAACAAAGAATTCGGTCTCCTTTTACAGCAAATAATCGAAAATGGGCAAACGCTGGGAACTGAAATCGGAAAATTGACGGAAAAGATCGTCTTCCATGAAGAAATGGCAGGCATGATTGATGACGTTGCCAATGGATTGAATGAACTGGCAGCCCTTATCAGGGAGCAGTTTCCTGACTCCGCTATACATGAAAATGCGGACAATCTGGAATCCCTTGCATCGTTTTATACCACGGAGGGCGAAAGAAACGTTCACATGGCAGTCACGGGCGTAGCAGTTCATAAAGGCGCCGATGCAAACATGCCTGAGATAAAAAAAGATGAAAAAGATGATATGGGGGACAACATAGAGCTTTTTTAGAAGTGAGCAAAGCAAAAAACCCACCCCTGCCCCTCCCAAGAGGGGAATAAATAAAACCGCCTCCTGGGATGAAAATTTAAGAAGCCCCTCCCCCCGGAGGGAAATAGAAGAAATCCCCTCTTGGGAGGGGCAGGGGTGGGTAAACAACAGATAAACACATTGCGTGAATGTGCGAAAAATACAGTAGCTGTAGTAGCTGTAGTTGGGTTGAGGAACGAAACCCAACATTTCTATAAATATTTACGTTGGGTTTCGCCTTGCTCAACCCAACCTACGGAAATAATTGAGCAGAAATAGCATAAAATTCCACGGAACATTTTTAACAGGAAGGTAAAAATGCAGCAGCAGGAAATAGAACAAATAGCAAAGGATGGCATACTGGCTTTTAACGGAAAAGTGACGATACCCCTTGCGAATGAACTGAAAGAAAAACTAATCGGCGCGCTGTCTCTTGTTAACCACATAAGGATTGATTTGGCAAAAACGACCGAAGTCGACCTCTCGTTCCTTCAACTCCTGTATGCCGCCCACCTGGCTTCGGCAAAAACTAATAAGCGTCTGACGATAAGCAAATGTTCCGCGCCTTTTAAACAGGCAGTGATGGACGCAGGCTACACCCATCACCGGGGGTGTATTTTAGAGTGTGAAGATAATTGTTTTAGCAGGAAAGGAGACAATTAATGGGTAAGACAATTATGACGGTGGATGACTCGGCAAGCATCCGCCAGATGGTAAATTTTACCCTTAAGGATGCGGGGTACGATGTGATTGAAGCCATGGACGGCAAGGACGCATTAGGCAAATTAAACGGGGCATCCATACACATGCTGATAAGCGACGTAAATATGCCGAATATGGACGGCATTGAGCTTGTGCGCCAGCTAAGAGCCATGCCGGATTACCGTTTTATTCCGATTATTATGCTCACCACCGAATCGCAGGACACAAAAAAGCAGGAGGGAAAACAAGCCGGAGCCACGGGCTGGATTGTAAAGCCATTCAAACCGGAGCAGTTGATGGCAGTGGTAAAAAAGGTGCTGAAATAACTTAATGTTTAGGAATTTCAAGGCTGCAGAACGAAGTGGGTAGGGTGGATAAAGGCGCTGGTTTTTGCGCCGTATCCACCAACGATTATCTTACCCCCCCCATGAGGGGAATTCGTCAAATCCACTCATGGGAAAGGTATATTAAAAGCCCCCACCCGGAGGGGTACGGGGTAGGTCAAAAGAAAAGTCGTTGGGTTTTTGTCTTTTAAAACCCAACCTAATTTAACTGGCGGAGGTTCTTATGTCACACATTGATAAACATAAAGAAACGTTCAAAGAGGAGGCGTACGAGCTCCTTGGCGAACTGGAAACCGCGTTCCTGGAACTGGAGGAATCTCCGGATAACAGGGAGCTTGTCGGACGTGTTTTCAGGGCAATGCATACAATCAAAGGATCGGGCGCAATGTTCGGTTTCGACGATATTGCCGAATTTATGCACGACGTGGAAACCGTTTTTGAACAAGTGCGCGACGGGAAAATCGCAGTGACAAAACACCTGGTCAATCTGGGACTATCCGCCAAAGACCAGATTCGGGCAATGCTTGACGCATACGGAGGAAATGAACCTGCGGATGAATCAAGGAGCACGGAAATTATCGCCGCGTTTAGAAAATTGATTTCCCGTGACGACAAAAAGAGCGGAGCGGCAAAGGCTGCGGAAACCGGGGTTTCCGGGGAGACCAATTGTGAAAATATAGTATACAGAATACACTTTCGGCCTGAAAAAAATATATTTATGAACGGAACGAATCCAATCTATTTGCTGAACGAACTCAAAGAACTCGGAGAATGCAGGGCCATTGCCCATGTAGATACGATCCCCCCGATTCATGAGATAAACCCTGAGTATTGTTATACCCATTGGGACATTATTTTGACAACCGGCAAAGGCGTTGATGCCATAAAAGATATATTTATATTTATTGCGGATAATTGCGAATTAAACATAAAGGTTGTTGATGGTTATTGCGAGTCGGATGAAGCGGCGGACAATGAAAAGCTCGGAAATATTCTGGTGGACCGCGGCATAATTTCACCGGACGATATTGAAAAAGCGTTGTCATCGCAAAAACGACTCGGAGAAATTCTTGTGGATGCCGAGGCGGTGACCAATGAGGGGCTTCGGTCAGCACTTGAGGAACAATCACAAATAAGAGACGCGCGTAAAAAGCGTCAAACTACAGAAACCCATTCAAACATTCGGGTGCCGGCAGAGAAACTCGATCATTTCGTAGACCTTGTCGGAGAGCTGGTGATTCTTCAGCAGCGGCTCAGCCGCACCGCATCCCGCCAAAACGATTCGGAATTGTTTGCCATAGCGGAAGAAGTAGAACGGCTTACGGTGGAATTAAGGGATAGCGCCTTCAGCGTCCGCATGGTTCCCATAGGAATGATTTTTAACAAACTGAAACGTCTGGTCCGTGATCTCTCGGACGAATTGGGAAAAGAAACGGACATGGCGACCGATGGCGGGGAAACCGAACTGGACAAAACGGTAATAGACCGCCTGAATGATCCCCTTGTGCATATTATCAGAAACAGCATCGATCATGGAATCGAGCTGCCAGGCGCACGTGAGGCTTCCGGAAAGCCAGGAACGGGCGTTATTCATCTTTCGGCATTTCATTCGGGTTCCAGCGTGATAATTCAAATCAGGGATGATGGAAGGGGCATTGATACGGATATCGTGCGCGCCAGGGCTATTGAAAAAGGCATGGTGGCGGCAAATGCCGAATTGTCGGAAAAAGAGTGCTATGCCCTTATTTTTGAGCCGGGATTTTCCACTGCGAAGGAAGTTACCAGCGTGTCGGGCCGGGGCGTCGGCATGGATGTCGTAAAGCAGACGATAGATTCTCTCAGGGGCTCAATCGATGTTGAAAGCAAAAAGGGAAAGGGAACGACAATCACCATTACATTGCCGCTGACGCTGGCAATCATCGAGGGATTACAGGTTGAAATAGGGAATGAATATTTTGTTTTGCCGCTTTCTGCCGTTGAAGAATGCATTGAATTGACCCGCGAAGAAGCATTAAAGGCGAAGGGAAGGCATATTACAAATGTGCGCGGTGAGATAGTGCCGTATATCCGGCTGAAAGACTGGTTCTTTCTTGAAGGAAATTCAGAAAATATCGAGCAGATTGTCATCACAAGAACGGGCGACCGCAGAGTGGGATTTGTGGTAGACCGTGTTGTCGGAGAACACCAGACAGTGATAAAAGCGCTTGGATCTGTTTACAAAAATGTGCAGGGGGTATCCGGCGCCACCATTCTCGGCGACGGACGGGTTGCCATGATTATCGATATCCCGCATCTGATACAGGCCGTGGAAATGGAAGAAAACTCGTTGTGCGCATAAGCCATTGAAAATAATTTCAATCGTTTTTCCTCCCCCTGAATCCCCCTCCGAAGGGGGAGAATGGAGTTGTCCTCCCCCGATCTAAAGGGGAGAAACTGCCCTCTTCTAAAGTGAAGAAAATAGGCAATCTGTCCCCCTTCGGAGGGGGATTCAGGGGGAGGAAGCTATCGTACTAAGCACCTGTCCGCAGGCTCAGGGAGTGGCTCAATATTTTAACCCTTACATTCAACGTTTTATATCGTTGAATTGCAGGTGGGTTCTTTGCCTGTCGTCAGGCAGGGAGGAACGAAACCCAACATTTTCGTATCTATTCAGCGAAATTTACCATATTCCCCCTTAATAAAGGGGGTTAGGGGGTTGTCTTACATTTTAATGTTTTATTACAACCCCCTGAGTCCCCCTTTTTTAAGGGGGATTTGCTCGCTCCCAAACTCCAGTTTGGGAACAATCGGTAAAATCAGATTCTTCACCTCACTCAGAATGACTTTGTTGCCATGCTGAACGGAGCGAAGCATCTCATCTGTAATTAAATAAGATGAAAAATACAAAATCCACTGTGGATTAAAACAAACATTTTTATAAGGAGCAGTTAATATGGAGAAGCGAAAACTTATAAAGTTGAAGCCAAAGCTTATAGGGATTTTCCTCCTTGTGGGCCTTGTGCCGCTGATATTTATCGGCTGGTGGAGCTGCAGGGAGGCTACCGAGTCGCTGGTAAAGCAGTCGTACAATCAGCTTGAATCGGTAAGGGGCATCAAAAAAGCCCAGATTACAAAATACTTTGAAGAACGCAAGGGAGATATGGGTGTGCTTGGGAAAACGGTAAGCACATTGCGAAGAGAGGCGCTTAACAAACTGATCGCCGTAAGGGATATTAAAAAAATAGCGATAGAACAATACTTTCAAACAATAAACGATCAGGTAATCACATTTTCCGACAACCAGATGATCGTTGACGCAATGAGAAAATTCAAAGAAGCTTTTCATTCCGTTCGCACGGAAAACAATGTGGCGGCAGCCGATCTTGATCGTATGCGCAAGGAGCTGCACTCATACTATATTGACGAGTTTAACGAAGAATATAAAAAGAGAAATCATGGAACGTCATCAAATGCGGAGTCTTATTTTCGTCAATTGGATGATGACACCGTCGCGCTGCAGCACTATTATATAAAAGACAATAAAAACCCTCTTGGGTCAAAGCATTTGCTCGACAAAGCAGGGGATAATTCACAGTACAGCGCCATTCACGGCAAATTTCATCCGACGATAAGGGATTTTCTTGAAAAATTTGAATATTACGACATATTCCTCGTAGATGCAGATTCGGGAAAAATTGTCTACTCGGTTTTTAAGGAGCTGGATTTTGGCACCTCGCTTGTCAACGGGCCATACGCGCAGACCCCTATCGGGGAGGCTTTTCGGAAGGCGAATGCGTTTACCGACAAGAATGGCGTCGCAATGGCGGACTATTCCCGATACGCTCCCTCTTACGATGACCCGGCAGGTTTTATTGCCTCTCCCATTTACGACGGAAACGAAAAGATAGGCGTTTTGATGTTCCAGATGCCTGTCGGAAGGATCAACGCAATTATGGCAGACCGGTCAGGACTGGGAGACACGGCGGAAACACTTCTGGTGGGGCCTGATTATCTTATGAGGTCTGATTCCTATCATGACACGCAAAACCGTACGGTAAAGGCATCCTTTGCCGATCCTTCCAAAGGGAAAATCGATACCGTTGCAACCAGAGCCGTTCATGAACAGGGGAAAACAGGGGTTTCCTATATTACCGATTACCGGAAACAGCCGGTCATAATCGCATACACTCCCGTCAGTGTAAGCGGCGGAATCACCTGGTGCATGAGTGCAAAAATAGACATCGCTGAGGCATTTTGTCCGAAGGATGGAAACGGAGAATATTTCTTTGCGGAGTATATCAGGGAATACGGGTATTATGATCTCCTTCTGATAAACCCCGAGGGCTATTGTTTCTATACCGTATGCAGGGAAGCCGATTACCAAACCAATTTTGTGAACGGCAAGTACAGCAATTCCAATCTCGGGGCGCTTGTTAAGCAGGTGTTAAACACAAAACAGTATGGTATGGTGGACTTCGCTCCCTATGCTCCAAGCAACGATGAACCGGCATCGTTTGTTGCCATGCCGGTCGTTCACGATGGCAATGTGGAAATGGTTGTAGCCCTGCAGCTTCCGCTGGAGACTATTAACGCAATCATGCAGCAGCGTGAGGGCATGGGAAAAACCGGCGAGACATACCTGGTGGGCAGCGATCTGCGCATGCGCTCCAACTCGTTCCTTGATCCGGAGGGACATTCCGTGAAGGCGTCATTTGCCGGCACTGTTCAGAAAAACGGCGTTGATACCGAAGCCGCACGCGAGGCAGTTTCCGGAAGGACGGACACCAAAGTAATTCTTGATTATAACGGCAACCCGGTTCTCTCCGCTTATACTCCTGTACAAATCGGAGACATCACCTGGGGTCTGCTGGCGGAGATCGATGAAGCGGAGGTAATGGCCCCGGTAAATAATCTGGTGCGTGCTATTATTATTGCCGGAATTGTGGCAGGTGTTATTGTTGGATTTGTAGGGTATTTTATTGCAAGGGGAATCTATCTCCAGTTTGGCGGAGAACCGGAATTAATCGTCGATATTGCGCAAAAGGCGGCAATTGGCGATCTTACCATGCAATTTGAGACGAAAAACAAGAAAGAAAGCGGGGTATATGCCGCTATTAAAAATATGACGGTAAAACTGCGCGAGGTAGTGGGAGATGTTAAAACTGCGTCGGAAAATGTTGCAATCGGCAGCCAGGAACTGAGCTCCAGTTCCGAACAGTTGTCTCAGGGATCTTCCGAGCAGGCGGCGTCTGCGGAAGAGACATCTTCTTCCATGGATGAGATGGCCTCGGCCATTAAGCAAAATGCCGACAATGCGCAGCAGACGGAAAAAATAGCAAGGAAGTCGGCAATAGACGCCAAAGAAGGCGGCGATGCAGTGGAACAAACGGTAAAGGCAATGAAAGAGATAGCGGAAAAGATATCGATCATTAAGGAAATCGCACGGCAAACGGATCTGCTCGCGCTCAATGCCGCCATAGAAGCGGCGCGCGCCGGAGAACACGGCAAAGGATTTGCCGTAGTGGCGTCTGAGGTGCGTAAACTTGCGGAACGCAGCCAGACGGCGGCGGGGCAAATTGATCATTTGTCTTCTTCCAGCGTGGATGTTGCAGAAAAGGCAGGCAAAATGCTGTCGATACTTGTGCCGGACATCCAGAAAACCGCGGAGCTGGTGCAGGAAATCAGCGCTTCCAGCAGCGAACAGGATAAGGGGGTTGAGCAGGTAAATAAAGCGATCCAGCAACTGGATACGGTAATTCAGCAAAATGTCGCCGCCGCGGAACAGGTGGCCTCAACCGCGGAGGAATTGTCAGGGCAGGCGCAGTACCTCAAAGACGCTGTCAGTTTCTTTAAGACAAATAATGACGGAAATGCCGCACAGAAAAGCCCCGCGGCAAGGGAAAGGATTCCCGGAGAAAAAACGCGCCGGGCGAACGACAGGCATATTCCTGAGAAAAAATCCGAATATGCCGTTGTCGCTGAAAACAGGAAAGGGGCGGCTGCCAATTCAAACGGAGGCATTGACCTTGATTTAGGCGAGCCGGGCGGCAATGGTTCAGATGCGGAGGATGCCGATTTTGTCAGAAATTCCTGAACGTTTAATCAGGTTGGGTTTTAAAAGACAAAAACCCAACGACTTTTCTTTTAACCCACCCCTTACCCCTCCCAGGAGGGGAATCAGAAAACCCCCTCCCAAGAGGGGAATATTAGAAGTCCCCTTTTGGGAGGAGCATATTAAAAGTCCCCTCCTGAGCGGGGCATATTAGAAGTCCCCTCCTGGGAGGGGATTTAGGGGTGGGTTAAAGGCATAATGAGAAACTTTGAAATTCCTAAACATTAACATAGGAGATACTACTTGAGACTATCGCTTACAAAAAAACTTATATTGCTGAGTTTATTGCCATCCATGGTGACAGGTTTTTTTCTTTATACTGTTATTGACGGGAAAATACGCGTAAAAACGGAGGCAAACAGGATAAACGCATTAAGCGAATACATTATCAATGCCAGCGGACTATTGCATGAATTGCAGAAGGAACGAGGTGCTTCCGCAGTGTACGTGGCAAGCGGAGGCAAAAAGATGGCGGAAGAGTTGCCGGTTGCCAGGGGCGATGCCGACAAGGCTCTGGCGCCTTTTCATGAGTTTATGAAATCATTTAACGTAAAACAGTACGGCGATGAATTTAATTCTGCCGTAAATCTCATCCTGAATGATATTAAGGATCTCCCCGGAAAGAGAAATCAGATAATCAGCCTTTCCATAAATAAGGATGAAACCATACAGTATTTTACGGCAATGAATGCGCATTTTACCCAATCCTTTGAACATGTTGCTCTGATGTCGAATCACCCGGAGATTTCAAATTCCGTATCGGCCTATGTGAATTTTATTTCGGCAAAGGAACTGTCGGGGGTTGAAAGGGCGGTTATGGGGGGAATAACCGTGGCAAACAAGGCAATCAGTTCCGCCGACCTGGACAAATGGATGACGGTCTGGAAAGGCAGTGAGAGGTTGATAAGGAATTTCGAATACCTCGCGTCTCCGGAAGCGCTGGCTTTCTATAAATCAAACCATAACGGACAGGTGGTGGAAACGGTATCAAATATACGAAAACTGCTGCTGGAAAATGCCAATGCGGGACAATTCGCTGTTACCGGCCAGGAGGTGTTTGAAGCCGCGACAAAACGGATTAACGTTTTGAAAAATATTGAAGACTTTCAGGCGGAGAAAATAAAAATACTCTCTGATGCAATAGTGGCGGATGCGGGAAATGGCGTCATTATGTACTCCATCATTGGCGGAACGGCGCTGGGAGCGGTTTTTTTCCTGACGTTGTTTCTGATAAAAGGAATATACAGGATGTTTGGCAATGAACCTCAGGTAATAGAAGACATTGCCAGAAAAATATCACAGGGCGATCTGACCGTGACATTTACTACGAAGAACAAACCATTGTCAGGCGTATATGCGGCTATTAAACACATGGCGGAGAATCTCAGGCAAATTGTGAGCGATGTAAAATCGACTGCGGACAATGTGGCCGTCAGCAGTTCGGAAGTAAGTTCCGGTTCGGAGCAGATGTCTCAGGGCGCCGCAGAACAGGCTGCCACCGCGGAGCAGACATCTTCTTCCATGAATGAAATAGCCTCTATCATTAAGCAGAATGCGGATAATGCGCAACAGACGGAAAAGATTTCAAAAAGGTGCGCGGAGGATGCGGGCAAAGGCGGAAACGCCGTGACGAAAACCGTGAAGGCAATGAAAGATATTGCGGAAAAGATCGCGATTATCAGGGAAATTGCCAGGCAGACCGATCTCCTGGCGCTTAATGCGGCAATCGAGGCGGCGCGCGCGGGTGAACACGGCAAAGGATTTGCCGTGGTGGCTGCGGAGGTAAGAAAACTTGCGGAGCGCAGTCAAACCGCTGCGGAGCAGATTGATCACCTGTCAACATCGAGCGTTGAGGTTGCGGAAGGCGCCGGCAATATGCTGATGCAATTGGTTCCCGATATACAAAAAACAGCGGAACTTGTTCAGGAAATCAACGCTGCAAGCAGCGAACAGAGCAAGGGAGTCGAAGAAGTGAATAAATCAATTCAACAACTGGACACAGTGATACAGCAAAATGCGGCGGCGGCGGAACAAATGGCTTCCACTTCGATGAACCTTTCTCATCAGGCGCAACAGTTAAAGGATACCATCGGTTTTTTCAAAACGGAAGAGAATGGCAAAATGGCAATGAATGCCGCTCTGACGGACGAAGAGAGCTCCGGCGTAAAATACCGTGAAGCGCAGCAGTCCGTCCGGAAAAAAGCGGATGGGAATGCAAAGAAACGGGACAGGTTAGTCATAGCAACGAATAATCCTCGGGATAGTTCGCTGGAAGTAAAAAATGCAGCGGATAATTAAATGGTAAGGGATTTCAATCTTTGTAGGGTGGGCAATGCCCACCGTCTCACGTTGCTTGTAGAGACGCATAGCAATGCGTCTCTACGTTTGGTGGGTAATGCCCACCCAACTCTGTTAAAAGTTGCCGAAGGCCTAATTAAATGCTAAGGAATTTCAAAATTTGCATTATAGTTGTGTCAGACAACCCCCTGCACCCCCTTTTCTAAGGGGGACTAAAGGAAAACCCCCTTTTCTAAGGGGGAACTAAAGGAAATCCCCCTTAATAAAGGGGGTGCGGGGGTTGTTTTTTACCGATATTTGTCTTGTATCTAAAAGTCGCTGCCAAAGGCAGCCTAGCTTATAAATATGAGGAGAGAAAGGCATGAGTGTGACAGAATTGACAAAAACAACGCAGTTTTTGACTTTTATATTAGACGCAGAGGTCTTTGCGATAAATATTACACAGGTGCGGGAGGTGCTTGATTTTACCACAATCACAAAGGTTCCGAGAACGCCGGATTTTATGCTTGGCGTTATTAATCTCAGGGGCACGGTTGTTCCGGTAATCGATATGAGGAAAAAATTCGGGATTGAGAAAGCCGACAAAACAATAAAGTCATGCATTGTTATTATGGAAGTCGAACTGGATGGGGAAATAACCGTTCTCGGCGCACTGGTAGATTCGGTGCGGGAAGTACTGGAACTTGAACCCGACCAGATCGAGCCTGCTCCCAGAATAGGAACCAGATTAAAAACAGAGTTTATCCTTGGCATGGGAAAACGTGACGAACAATTCATTATTATCCTTGATGTCAATAAAGTGTTTTCCGCGGATGAACTTGCCTTGCAGCAAATTGCGACAAGTAAGGAACATTTGAATGACGCAAAAGATGTCGCGTAATACACGCCCTGTTATTTGAAAGTGTATGATGAAAAACCCACCCCTTACCCCTCCCGGGAGGGGTAAGGGGTGGGTAAAATACCACATAACATACACCACAGATACACAGCCATTGTTAAAACGTTCATCTTAACGCGAGAATAGTAAAAATAATGAAATAGTCATCATGCACACAAATGATCTTATGAATGAAATAATTACGGAAACCATGTCTCATGAAGATTTTGCGCGGTTTAGCAAATTTATTTATGACGATTATGGAATAAAACTGACATCATCAAAAAAAACAATGCTGGAGTCGAGACTGCAAAGGAGATTGCGCAATCTCGATATAAAAACGTTCAGCGATTACTATGATTTTGTGTTTAGCGCAGACGGCATTAAGAATGAAATAGTTCATCTTATTGATGCGGTGACCACGAACAAGACCGATTTTTTCCGCGAACCGGGTTGTTTTGACTACTTATCGCGAAATGCGCTGTCAAGGCTTATAGAGTCGCATGGAGCGGGCATTTGCAGAGAGCTTCGCGTCTGGAGCGCAGGATGTTCCAGCGGTGAGGAACCTTACACCCTTGCAATGGTGCTGGATAGTTTTAAAAGCAGGCAACCGGATTTCCGGTTTTCAATCCTTGCCACGGATATTTCCACAAGAATGCTTAAAATTGCAGCCAGGGCGGTGTACGAACAGGAAAGAATTCTACCGGTGCCGGATGCTGAAAAAAGGAAATATTTTATGACGAGTAAGGATGCAAAAAAAAATCTGGTGCGAATTGTTCCGGAATTAAGATCCCGTGTCACATTTCGAAGGCTGAATTTAATGGAGAGAGACTTTGGAATTGGAGAACACATGGACATTATCTTTTGCCGGAATGTCATTATCTATTTTGACAGAAACACTCAGGAAAAATTGCTGAATCGGTTAAGCGGCTATTTGATTCGCGGAGGATATCTTATCCTGGGACACTCGGAAATCCTGACGAACATGGATGTTCCTTTAGAGCGGGTGGCGCCTACCGTGTATATGAAAAAAAGATGAAAAAGAAGATACGGGTGCTCATTGTTGATGATTCGGCTGTGGTGCGCCAGGCATTGCAGGAAATACTTTCTTCCGATAACGAAATTGAAATTATGGCGACGGCGGCGGATCCTATAATTGCGGCAGAGAAAATGCGCCATGAAGTGCCGGATGTCATTACCCTGGATGTGGAAATGCCCCGCATGGACGGCATTACGTTTTTGCAAAAGATTATGAGCCAGCACCCTATGCCGGTGGTTATCTGTTCAAGCCTGGCGGCAAACGGATGCGAAACGACGTTCAAGGCGCTGGAATACGGGGCGGTGGGCATTATCGAAAAGCCGAAATTGGGGAAAAAAGAATTTTTCCGGGAAAACAGCATACGGATTTGCGACGCCGTAAAATCGGCGTCGCTTGCCCGTTTGCAGCGCATACCGGAACGGTCATTTACCGTCAGGCCAAAGCTTACGGCGGATGCGATTCTTACAAAACCGGATTCAAAGGCAATGGTGCAAACCACCGAGAAAATCATTGTCGTTGGCGCATCCACCGGAGGCACAGAAGCCCTCCGGATTTTTCTTGAGGAGCTTCCTTTGGATTCCCCGGGCATTGTTATTGTGCAGCACATGCCGGAAACCTTTACTGCCGCCTTTGCCAAACGGCTCGATTCTCTCTGCAAAATTTCGGTAAAGGAGGCGGAAAATGACGATACCGTCATTCGCGGACAGGCGCTGATTGCGCCGGGAAACCGTCACACACTGCTGAAACGAAGCGGGGCACGATATTATATTGAAATAAAAGAGGGTCCCCTCGTGTGCCGGCATCGTCCGTCTGTGGACGTGCTTTTCCGTTCTGCGGCAAGATATGCGGGTAAAAATGCGGTAGGAGTCATTATGACGGGCATGGGAGATGACGGGGCGAGGGGCATGCGTGAAATGAAAGAGGCAGGCGCGTTTACTATTGCCCAGGACGAGGCTACTTCGGTGGTCTTTGGAATGCCGAATGAGGCGATCAAACGGGGAGGTGTTGACAAGATATTGCCGCTGGAGGAGATTTCCCGGTCTGTGGTGAAGCTATGCGAAACATAATATAAAGTGAAATTCCCTGCCGAATGCGCATTGCGGAAAAGAGCGTAATTGAGGCGCGCGTTTTATGAAAATCCTTATTGCTGATGACAGCAAATCCATGCGAAAAATGCTTTTTACTCTCCTGGAACAGGAAGGGTACAAGGTCGTTGTCACTGAAAACGGAAAGCAGGCATGGAACATCCTTCAGAATGAGGCGCTGCACCTTGCCATTTTGGATATTGTAATGCCGGATATTAACGGTTTGGAACTGTTAAGAAAGATCAGAAGTTCCGAGTCAACCGCGGATATTCCCGTGCTTATTCTGACAAGTTCAACGAAAATAGACCTTAAGACTCAGGCGCTTGATCTCGGGGCTTCCGATTTGCTCAGCAAACCGTTTTCCAGAGAGGATTTGCTGGCACGCGTCAGGAATATGGTGCGGACAAAATCATATCAGGACGGGATAAAAATCAAAAATGAATTTCTTGAGCAAAAAATTAAAGAACGGACACAGGAACTGAAGGATTCACAAATGGACTTGATCTGGAGACTCGGCAGGGTGGCAGAATTCAGGGATTCGGGCACGGGAAATCATATTTTCAGGGTGGGGTGCTACTGCCAGATTATCGCAAAAAAACTTGGAATGAACCGGGATTTTACCGACACAATTTTTTTAAGCAGCCAGCTTCATGACATCGGGAAAATAGGTATTCCTGATACCATTCTTTTAAAACAAGGGCCGCTGTCTGCCGAAGAACGCGAACTTATGAAAAACCACTGCTCAATAGGCGCGGAAATGCTCAGACAGGATTACAAAACCAGCAGCCGGTTTGCAGCAAAAAGCAATTTCTATTCGCATAATATGGTCGATAAAAACGCAATTAACCCTACAATAGACACTGCCTCCACCATAGCGTTGACACATCATGAACGATGGGACGGGAATGGTTATCCGTTCGGTTTATTAAAAGGTGAAATTCCGCTGGAATCAAGGATTGTTGCCATTGCGGACGTGTATGACGCATTGCGCGCCGCCAGACCATATAAACAAGCCTATTCGGAGAAAGAAACCATATCAATCATGAAAAAGGAATCCGGCAATCACTTTGATCCGCTGGTGTACTGTGCCTTTGAGAATTCCTACAACGAATTGAACTACATTTATGATCAATTTTCCGATGAATTGCATTGTAAGACAGAAATTGGTGCGTCACGTTAAATAAAAATTTTTCTTCAGATTTCGAAGGGAGAATATAAATGGGAGTAAACTTTGAATGGCGCGATGAATACAACACCGGGTTGGATGAGATTGATATACAACATAAGAGATTTTTACACATGATAAACGCTCTTTATGAACTGGATAACCGTCCGGTTAAAAACCCCGGCATGCAGAAATTATTGGATGAACTGGTCAATTACGCCCGCTTTCATTTTCAGAGTGAAGAATTATTGATGATCAGTTATAAATATCCGAATCTCTATGATCAGAAAAAAGAACATGAGAAATTAATGAATGATCTGAATAAAAAAGCCGAAGAAGTGAAACTATCAAATGGCAATGTGTCGAAGATGTTATTATTTCTCGTTAAATGGTTTGCAGGCCATACGACATTTCTTGACAAAGAAATGGGCGCTTATATAAGCAAACAAAGAAACATTTAATCAGGAAATAGCAAAATGTTTGCAACCCTTTAGTCTTTTGAAAAAGTAGGGGCGAAGCATTTGCCCGTTTTGGGTATGAACGCATTTATGCCAAATTCATGGCAAATGCTTCGCCCCTGCAGTGATCGGAAAATATCGCTATTATTGGAATTTTTCAAAAAACTAAAGTGTTGCTAAATATTTATCCATGACTTAACCCCATGCTGAAGCATGGGGTTAAGGGGGAAAATAATCATGGGCTTCAGCCCTGAGGTAAAGGGGTGCATTCCCGCTTTTTTGTAAAAAACTTATTATTTATGTAGGATGGGTCAAAGCCTGTCCTGAGCTTGCCGAATGGACGAAGCAGACCCATCAATCATATTCTTTATTGGCTTATTGACTCTATTCACCTGAAGTCATCGTAACACCATATTTTATAATGGCTTTTTGACAATATCTATTGAGAAAATATCGAATCATTGATCCTCTGTATAGACAAACATTTATAGCCAATCGGGTGAGCAGGGTCAATAAGCAATTCTTTATTTTGATGGGTGCGCTGGCGCTTCACCCATCCTTATAACTGTACCAGAAGGTCATGGCTAAAGCCCCTGCCTGCCGTGCGGAGGTAATGGATGTGAGATTTGCTCTATGCGTCAATATTAGAGATGCCTTATAATAAAGAAAATCGAAGCCTTTTTCAAAAAGCTAAAGTGTTAGGAATGTTTTGATGGGCGGATGCAGATCATAGTTTAAGAAAATATAGCAAAACAAAATAGAAAATGCCTTTTCTATCGCTAAACATTTCATAAATTGCCAGTATGTATGCTAATACGATAATTTCTTGACAAGGAAAACGGATAATGATAGACTCCGAAAAATTGCTTACCCCTTGGCGGGTTCAGGTCTGTGGCCTGAACTCTTAAGTTTATCCGGGGGCGAACGCTGGTTACGGGTGGTAGCAGAATCACTGCTTCATCGGAGAAGATAGTAGAAAAAGTGTGGGTTCAGATTGTAACCCAACGTCATTAAGTTAAGCAGGTAGGGTGGATTAAGGCGTTGTATTTTACGCCGAATCCACCAATAATATGCACAGGAAAGGTGGATTCGCTGTCGCTTAATCCACCCTACTTAACTTAATGACGTTGGATTGTAACCCTGAACCCGCAAGAGCAATGAAACAACCCTTCCATTGATAGATGTAGCCATGCAGGGTGGGCGCCGCCCACCCTGCTTATGAGTGCTGCATTATTTCACAAAACCAAAGTGTCGCCAATTATCAGCCGGTAGCCGGCAAATTAACCCTGAGAGGGTTCCGAACCCTGACAGGGTTTTAAATACCATATTTTTATCACATTTACCTATGAATGGACGCAATGACATTTCAAGAGATTATTTTAACCTTACAAAAATACTGGGCGGATTACGGGTGCATACTCTGGCAGCCGTATGATACGGAAAAGGGTGCGGGGACGTTTAATCCCGCAACATTTCTTAAGGCGCTGGGGCCCGAACCATGGAAATGCGCTTATGTAGAGCCTTCCCGACGCCCGACGGACGGCAGATATGGTGAAAATCCAAACAGATTGCAGCATTATTACCAATTTCAGGTAATCGTGAAACCCGCCCCCGACGATTCTCAGCAAATTTACTTAAACAGTTTGCGGGCGATGGGAATAGACCTCGTGAAGCACGATGTGCGGTTTGTTGAGGACGATTGGGAATCTCCCACGCTTGGCGCAACGGGACTGGGGTGGGAGGTCTGGCTGGACGGCATGGAGATCACACAATTTACCTACTTTCAACAGGTGGGCGGTTTTGAGCTGGAACCGATTACCCTTGAACTTACTTACGGACTCGAACGAGTCGCGATGTTCATCCAGGAAAAGGAGTCGGTGTTTGATCTGGAATGGGTAGAAGGATATACCTATGGCGATATCCATAAACTGGATGAAGAACAATTTTCTACATATAATTTCAAGGTCGCAGATACGGCGATGCTTTTTAAGCTTTTTGAATTTTATGAAGCGGAATGTCAGAAATTATTGAAAGAAAACCTTCCGTTGCCCGCGTATGATTATGTTATGAAGTGTTCTCATACCTTTAATTTGCTGGATGCGCGGGGCGCAATCGGCGTTACCCAAAGAACAGGGTACATTAAAAGGGTACGAAATCTTGCCAGAGGCTGCGCCGAAAGCTATATTCAGATGCGTGAATCATTACACTGGCCTCTTTTAAAAAATTCCTCTTCTTCCGCAGCGGTCCATTAGACGCTGTATGTCTCACCAATAATTCAACGATATAGGGCAGCTTTATTTGGCAGGACAATGCCCCTGCCCTATCATGCAAAATATTATGTTCAGGTGTAAGGCTGGCTGGCTGACACACCCATCAAATAAATGAATATGCGGTTGATGAGTCTGCTCCGGCTATTCGGCAAAGTTTACACTGACCGTTCTATTGTCAAATGTCCCTTTTTTAAAAGATATAAGGATGGATCCTAAATTGGAGAAAAAGTTAATAACTATGTAAAGCCTCTTCCTGGATTCCAAAAGCATCAAATATAACCCTCTGTTTTTTTGACACCTCACTGAGAAAAGGTTCATTTTTTTGTATGTGTGTTA